>Ga0228636_1000587_pt1 | contig 9636 bp, 11 predicted proteins | sample 45DmetaG_FD_182709 | JGI IMG/M metagenome (GOLD analysis project Ga0228636, IMG submission 182709) | Seawater microbial communities from Monterey Bay, California, United States - 45D | ecosystem: Environmental > Aquatic > Marine > Coastal | place: USA: California | collected 2016-11-03 | reverse complement strand
TGGTCAAACTCGTTACACAATTCCTACAACAGCCAAGACTGTTGACTACGATACATTCCGTCTAGTTAAAGACGCTAGTCTCGGTTCAACAGGTGGTGCCCTCTCCCGTCTAGATTACAAAGAGTACCTAGACAAGTATGTAGATCAAGAAGATGATACAACAACACAAGGTGGTCGTCCCCTCTGGGTAGTACGTACACCTGATAACAACTATCTTTTGTATCCATACCCAGATAAAGCTTACACACTTAAGTACGAATACTACGATCAACCTGTTTCTCTTACTGCTGCAGCTGACGTACCTAGTATCCCCTCTGCGTACCGTCAGGTAATCTCAGACGGTGCTACGGCTTACGCATACCAGTACCGTGGTGAGCTAGACCAGTATAGTGCAAACTGGGCTCGCTTCCAGGATGGCATCTCTAACATTAGAAGTATCCTGACTAACCGTTACCCGTACGTACGCTCCACTGTAGTAGAAAGGTCAGGCACCCCTTCTGTCTTTCCTTCCATCTCTTAATAAGGGCTAAATAACATGGCAGATTCCTCTGGTCTTAGCCCCTTTGTGTTTCCTCTCAAGGGTGGCCTAGTCCTTAACCGTTCCAACTTCAACATCGAGCCGGGTATGGCTCTTGAGTTAGAGAACTTTGAACCAGACACAACAGGTGGCTACCGCCGTATAGACGGTTATACTAAGTGGACCTCAGAGAAGGTCCCCTTTACTGTATCGGATGCTGAGCCTGTTTTGATGGCAGCTTTCTACCAAGGGGAGGCTATAGCAGCCCGTGGGGAGGCTGTATACCGCTCTACAGACGCATCTAATACCTTAAGCGGGGTCTTAGCACAGGCAGCTACAACAGTCACTGTAGACAGCACTACAGGCTTCTCAGACACTGGTACTATTATCATTGACTCTGAGCAGATCAGTTACACAGGTAAAACCACTACGACCTTCACAGGGTGTACTCGGGGTGCTAATAGCACTCTCGACGTTGAGCACTTAGATTCTACAGCAGTATACCAGATGTGGACTTCCATTGACTCTGGGCGTACAGGTGCTAAGAAGTATACGTTCCGCCGTGTTAACTTTAACGGTGTAGAGCTCCTAGCCTTTGCTGATGGGTCTAACAGTGTCTCATACTGGGATGGTACCTCTGTGACAGATATCAACGGGACTAACTCCCCAGTTGATGCACACTACATCTCAGTGTTTAAGAACACGGGTTTCTACGCTGGTATGTCGGCTAACCCACAAGAGGTTATATTTACAGCACCTCTTACACTGGATGACTTCTCAGTTGCTAATGGAGCTGGTAGCTTAGTGGTGGACAGCCCTGTAACAGGGATGATCGTCTTCCGCGACAGCTTGTACATCTTCTCAGCTAACCGTATCTATCGTCTTACTGGTAGCTCCCAAGCTGACTTCAAACTAGAACCCATTACTCGTGAGATTGGTTGCCGTAGTGGTTGGACTATTAAAGAGTTTGCAGGGGATGTTATCTTTCTCGGACCAGACGGTCTACGGACTATCGCTGGTACTCAGAAGATTGGTGACGTTGAACTAGGTTCTATCACTAAGCCAATCCAAGAACTGTTCCAAGATAAGAAGAGTGTGTCTGAGTTTGAGTCATACGTTATCCCAAATAAGACACAGTATAGAATCTTATTCTCTAAAGAGGGTGTAGATGCAGTAGACACTAAAGGTGTTATCTGTAGCGGTAAAGACCAAGGTTATGAGTTCTCTACCACCCGTGGCCTTAAGATGTACTGCAGTGATACCGAAGAGTACCAAGGTGACTACTTTATTATGCTAGGTGGTTACGATGGGTACGTATATAGGGATCAAGAGGGTAACACTTTCGACACTACTACAATCCTTGGACGTTACCGTAGCCCAGACATCACAGCAGGTGACCCTGGTATTCGTAAAGCATTTCAACGGGTGATTATCAACTACGCACCAGAAGGTGCCGTTAACTCTGACCTGTTCCTTAGGTATGACTACGAAAGTGCTGAAGTAGCTAGACCAGAGGCCTACCCTTTTGACTCAACGAAGGTTGCTGCTCTATACGGTGTTGGCCTGTACGGTACAGTTACCTACGGTGGTCAGACAGACCCACTGGTTAGGCAACCGGTAGAAGGTTCAGGTTTCTCTGTTGCTCTACGTGTTGTAGATAACGGTGTATCGGTCCCATATTCATTAAAAGGCTTCTCCCTAGAGTTTACCACTGGGGCACGGAGATAACAGGAGAGACAAATGGCAGGTTACGTAAGACAAAGTACCTATACTGACGGTGATGTTATTCAAGCATCTGACTCTAACAATGAGTTCAGTGCACTTCTTGACGCATTCGATAACTCTACAGGTCACGCACATGATGGTACAACAGCTGAAGGGCCTGTCATTGGTCTTATAGGTGATGCTGGTATCACAACCCCTCTTAATAAGATTGCAGTAGACACTGTTAATGATCGTCTTAGCTTCTACGTAGATGTAGCGTCGACAGGTGTTGAACAACTTCGTATCGAAGACGGAATTGTCTACCCTGCCACTAACAACGATATCGACCTCGGTACAGCTGTCTACATGTTTAAAGACGGGTACTTCGCTGGTACAATCGAAACACCTACCTTGTCTGTGTCTAATGTTAAAGCAGCGGATGGCTCAGCTGCCTTTACTATCTTGGATGGAGATGGTATTGTAGTAATCTCGAAAGCGGATATTGTCGAAGCTAAGATTGACTCAGGTACTATTAACAACACGGTGATAGGTGCTACAACACCTTCTACTGGTAGCTTCACCTCCCTAAGTGCTACAGGTAGTATTACTGTTGGTGGTACTGTTGATGGGCGTGATGTAGCTGCAGATGGTGTTAAACTCGATGGCATTGACACTCTGTTAAACCAAGGTGTAAACACAACAGACAGCCCTACCTTTGTAACAGTTAACTCTACCACGTTAGATACAACTAACATTGAAGTAACCAACATCAAAGCCAAAGACGGTACTGCTTCAGCCACCATTGCTGACTCAACAGGTGTTATGACTATCCCTTCAGCGGTCATAGCTTCAGCTGGTATCCTTGGAGGTGGGATTGATAACACTGTAATAGGAAGTGTAAGCCCAGCAGCTGCAACTGTAACAACCCTTAATGCTACAGGTGGCGGTTCTCTTACTGGTACTTGGTCTGACCTAGGTTCTGTATCCACGGTGGATATTAACGGTGGTACAGTTGATGGTACAGTCATCGGTGGTACATCTGCAGCAGCTGGTAGCTTCACTACCCTGAGCGCCTCAGGGGCCTTTACAGCAGACCTTTCCTCAATCACCTCCTCAGGTGACCTAGCAGTAGCAGATGGTGGCACAGGTGCCTCTACAGCGGCTGCAGCACGTACTAATTTGGATGTAGACCAAGCAGGCACTGCTCTTGCCTTGGCAATCGCCCTCGGTTGAATCAAACAAGGAACTAACAAATGGCTAATACTTTCGTCAACTACACAAGTGCCTCAGTAGGTACTTCACCTTCTACAGTCTACACTGTACCAGGGGCTACTACAGCAGTCATGGTCGGTATGACTGTGGCTAACACAGCAGCATCTCAGATTTCTATCTCAGTGCAGTGTGCTGGTGTATACCTAGTTAAAGATGCGGCTATTCCAGCCGGCTCTAGCTTGAGTGTACTAGATGGTAAGATCATCCTAGCAGCTGCTGATACAGTAGTAGTTACTTCTAATACAGCTACTTCTGCTGATGTAATCATCTCAGTACTGGAGCAATCATAATGGCTGGGTATCTCGGCACTAAGGCCGTACTCCTTAGCACTACTGCTGCTAATGTAACAGGTGCCACTGAGCGTACCCGACTTGGTGTACGTTACCCTGAACTACTCGCATTTATTATAGGAGCTATGTAACATGTCAGGATACATTGGCACACAGCCTGTACCACAGGCAACACAGAACCGTGAGAGTTTCACAGCCACTTCAAGTCAGACTAGCTTCGCTACTATTGGCTACACCCCACAGTTCCTCGACGTATACCTCAATGGTGTTCACCTACTCAATGGCACAGACTACACAGCTACGAATGGCTCAGATGTGGTACTTACTACTGCTGCTGCTTCAGGTGATGTACTGGAGGTTGTGTCTTACAGCACCTACGAGGTGAACTCACAGAACTACACTGGTGGCCTTACAGTAGACAACGATGGCGCTACTGTCCTCACTGTTGACCGTGCTACATCGGATGGCACTATCATTGATGTGCAGAAGAATGGCACTACTGTGGGGAGTATTGGGACTGATGCAGTAACAACAGGAAGTAACTCTTTAACAATAGATTCTGGCTCTAATGGTACTCTGACGCTTGAGGGAATGGTTAAAGCACTCAACACAAAACATACTGGAACACCTCGCTTTCAGCCTACTACAGATAATGCAATCGACTTGGGTAGTGGCTCTTACCGCTTCAAAGACCTCTACCTGTCTGGCGGTGTATACCTTGGCGGCACTGGGTCGGCTAATTTGCTGGATTCGTATGAGGAGGGGACTTGGACGCCTGTTATAGAGGGCAACTCCCCCGTAGGGACTGGCGTATACTCCATCCAATTTGGTTCCTACATAAAAGTCGGAAATTTAGTAACTGCAAACGGCTACGTCCAGTCTATGGTTCACACGGGAGGCGGCTCTCAGATTAAAATTGGAGGCTTTCCTTTTACTGTTGCGAGCGGTGCAGACCAGTACGGTGTACCTAGCTATGGTGAAATAACAACTCTTACGAAAAGCTCAGACACTGTTCTTTCTGGTTACATGCTTCCAACAGACTCTAGGATGTTGATAACCCAAATATCAACTACATCAAGCGGCACTACCTCTAACATTGCTTTTGATGTGGCATTTAGCGTCTTATTTACAGTGACCTACAGAGTAGCATAACCACCCCTGTTGGATCACAGGGTAGTCAGTCCAACCATCACAGGAGATAAACGATGGCACTAGCAGAACGCACAGTTGAAGACAAAATTGAGATTGTCGGAGACTACAAACACATCCAAGTACGCACAGCCACAGTGATTGAACGTGACGGTGTAGAGATCAGCCGCAGCTTCTCACGCCATGTCGTTGCACCTGATGCAGACATCACAGGCGAGAGTGCAGAGGTTCAAGCTATCTGCGCCGCAGTTCACACAGACGAGGTTAAGGCGGCTTACGCTGCACACCTAGCTGCACAGGAGTTGGGCAATGAGCAGTAAAGCACGAGGACTAGCAGACCTAGGTAACGTCTATGACGATGGTGCCTTGTCTAACCGCAACCTGATTATCAATGGTGCCATGCAGGTGGCGCAGCGTGGGACGAGTGTGACGGGTGTTACATCTGGGGGGTACCGCACTTGCGATAGATGGCGTGTTGATGTTGGTTCAAGTGATACTGGTGCTTGGACTGTGTCTCAAGCAAGTGACGGTCCCGAAGGCTTTAGCAAAAGCATGAAAGTTGAATGCACGACAGCCAAGACAGACATCAGCGCAGACTGGCGTTATATTAATATCCAGCATAGGTTTGAGGGTCAAAACATGACCCAAACCAAGTTCGGCACGGCTAACGCTGAGAGCTTAACTGTTAGTTTTTGGGTGAAGTCCAATAAGGTAGGGACTTATACGATGGAGTTGGCCAACGAAAATGCGGTTTACAGACTTGTACTAGGGTCAGCCCTCACACTGTCTAACACTTTTTCAGTTAATGGTTCAGGTGTTTGGGAGAAAAAGACAGTAACAGTAGCTGGAGATACTGCGCATGGCTTTAGCACCGATAACACTGCATCTTTATATTTACTCTTTTGGTTTGCTGCGTCACCTAACTTGAGTTCTGGTAGCTTAAATACAACGTGGTCAAACTCAACGACAGGTAGGGCATCTGGTAGCAATGTGAACCTTGCGGATACCGTTGGCAACTACTTCCAAATCACAGGCGTCCAACTAGAAGTAGGCGACACCGCCACCCCCTTCGAACATAGGTCGTATGGGGACGAGCTTGCTAGATGCCAGAGGTATTACTGGAAAAAAACAAACATAAATGGGGTCGGAATTGCCCAAGCAAATGTTTCTGATGCTCTTTTCGCTGTTGATTGCCCTGTTGTTATGAGGGCTGCACCAACAGCTACGGCCCTGAGTGGAGGGTCAACAGATGCTGTTGTTGCTATTTCTGGAACTCCGTCTGCTGGTGGGGCTACAGGGCTTGTTCATTCAACTCACGCCACGCATGTTTTTTATACAATGCAGTGCAGTGGCGGAACGTCTATCGCAAGAATATCATACAATAATGGAACAGCAACGGCAGATGCGGAGTTATAATTATGGAACACTTAAACATTACAGCAGCCCAATATCACCGAGGCTTAGGTGACACGGAGGATCAGAGCATCCAAGCCACCATCGACGGGCAGGAAATGTCAGTCCCGTTAGACCCCTCCAATCGCCACTACGCCGAAATATTGCGGCAGGTCGAGGCTGGTGAGTTGACGATCCAAGGGGCAGACCAGCCATGACAACATCAGAGCACCACTACGCAGAGACACGTATCATTGGCTTCTGGCGCACCTGTGCATTTCTGCTTTTAGGTCCGTTGATCCTACCAGTCTATACACTCTATAGTTTTGGTTACCTTCTCCTACGTAATGGATACGATAAAGGAGTATGGGGTGTCATTACGATGCCACTCGTCCTCGCCTTCAGTGTTATAAACGCTTTACATAACTTCACGGTATGTACAATCCTGTTCACTGAGTTTCCAAGAGAGATGACTACAACTAACAGACTGAAGCGTCATAAGAAGTCAGACAACCCAGCTAAGCGTGAACTTGCTGATATGCTTGGTGGCTTCCTAAACAGTCAGGACCCTAACCATTACTGAGGTTAATTATACCAAAGTGAATAAAGTACTTGACAGAACCCCTGGAAACATGTATAATTAACTTAAGGTTTCCGGGGGTATATATACCTATGTATATAGATAAGTATAAGGCTATAGGGGATGGCTTAGAGTTACTAACTAAAGGAGATGTACATGCTAAGTATACGCCTCAAGAGATTATCTCCTACCTCCTCCTCCCTATCAATAACAATAGAATAAGATTCTACTACCAAGGCACTAAGCCAATAGGATTGGTCACATGGTGTTGGTTATCACCTACCAAAGCCAACCTATTCCTAGAGGATAAGTACTCTCCTACAGATGAGGACTATCAACTAGAGAACCCTGGCTCTGATTACCAACTATGGGGTATCGAGTTTATAACTCCTTATGGTCACGCCTCTAAGGTGATGAAGGCTATAAGACAAGAACATAGAGAGCTGTACGGAACCACGAAGGTCCACTTCCGTAGGTTTTATAATAGAAATAGACTACACAGAAGGACTTTCTGATGATTAACAATCCTTTTATGCCTGCTACACGGTTCAATAGCTACATCGCTAGGGGTGGTGGAGGTGGTGGTAATCCTGCTCCTGTCCCTAAGACAGCTGAGGAGCTTGCTGCAGAAGAAGCTGCTGCTAAGAAAGCTGCTGCTGAAGAAGCTGCCGCTAAGAAAGCCGCAGAGGAAGCTGCTGCTAAGAAAGCTGCTGAGGAAGCACGTAAAGCTGAAGAAGCACGTAAGGCTGAGGAAGCTCGGTTAAAGATGAGCAAGGCTCAGCAAGAGATGGCACTGGCTTCTATGGAAGACCCTGGTAGCCTGACAACTAAAGCTGAGGTAGTTGAAATAGACCCGAATGCACCTGGAACCATAATTGATGGTTCAACAGGTCAGCTGACAGGGGATGCCCCTAAGATCACAGACCCCACTGCTTTCAATGCAGCCTCTGTCAACCCTGTTGTTGCTGCTGGTGATGTAGCTGCTGCAACCAGTGGAGTTCAAGCTGTACAAGGCTCTGTGGGCCCCTCAGCTATGGTACAGGCTCAAACTGGAGACACTAGCCAACTATCAAGCCTAGGTCTCAGTGCTGAGCAACTAGCCCAGTCTCAGGTAGTCGCACCTGCTGCACAGCGTACACTTCAGACTGGTGAGATGATCTCAGGTAGTGCTGTCGATATGGCAGCTGTTGATGCCGCTCTTGATGTACAAGCAGCTACAGCTAACCCATCTCAGCAAGCTACAGTACAGGGTCAGATGTCAGACCTGATGGCCGACTTCGATGCTGGGTCACCTCCTCCTTGGGCCGCTGGAGCCCTTCGTAACGCGACAGCTCAGATGGCTGCTCGTGGTCTTGGTGCTTCTAGTATGGCTGGTCAAGCTTTGGTCCAAGCCGCTATGGAGTCTGCAATGCCTATCGCTATGGCAGACGCACAGACCTTTGCTAAGTTTGAGTCACAGAACCTGTCCAACCGCCAGCAAACTGCTATGTTCGCAGCCGAGCAACGTGCTAACTTCCTCGGTATGAAGTTTACACAGGACTTCCAGTCTCGAGTAGCTAACGCTGCTAAGGTCTCTGATATCGCCAATATGAACTTCACAGCTGAGCAACAGATCGCTCTAGAGAACGCACGTATGGCGCAGACAGTAGACTTAGCTAACCTCAATGCTAAGAATGCTAAAGTTATGGCTGATGCAGCTGCTATGTCGCAGATGGACATGCAGAACCTGAGTAACCGTCAACAGGCTGCTGTGATGAATGCACAAGCCTTTCTCCAGATGGATATGAAGAACATGGACCTTGCTCAACAAACAGAGTTGTTTAAGGCACAGAGTAATATCCAAGCTATCTTTAGTGACCAGGCTGCTGAAAACGCTGCTAAGCAATTCAACGCCTCTAGTGAGAACCAGACTAACCAGTTCTTTGCCACTATGGCACAGCAGGTTCAACAGTTCAATGCTGGTATGGAAGTGCAACGTGATCAGTTCAATGCGCAGAATGCTTTGATTGTAGCACAGGCTAATGCACAGTGGCGTCAGAATGCTACTACCATTAACACAGCTGCCCAGAACCAAGCTAACGCCGATGCCGCTATGCAGACCAACCAAATGACACAGAACATGGTCGACACCCTGTGGCAACGTGAACGTGACATTATGGATTACGCCTTCCGTCAGTCAGAGAACGAAGCTGATAGAGCTCTTAGTGTCTTCTTGGCGGATAAACAAGTAAGTCTTGCTGAATGGCAGACAGGGCAAGCTAACGCACAAGCAGACAAAGAAGGCAAGGGTTACCTAGTTAGCCGCCTGCTGTTCGGTTGATAGGAGAAGAATATGTCATTCTATAAGAAGAAGTTAGAAGAAGCCCGTAAGCAAGTTGCAGAAGAAGAACGTCTAGCCAAACTAGATGGTGGTGACTCTAAGTTTGGAGCTCCTACTGCTGCTCAACAGAAGGGTATCCAGCAGGAAGGCCTCATGCGTCCTAAAGCCCGTCCAGGTACAGGTGGTGAGGAACGTCAGACTAGCCTCGGTATGCAGCTTATGCGTCAGATGAACCAAGGTACTGACCCAGACACACACCTCGCCCCTGATGAGTCTCTTCGGCCACAAGCACGTCCAGGCAGTACACTCGGTGAGAAACGTCCAAAGACATACTCAGATGTAGCACGCCCTACTGGAGAAGCCCCTGAGCGTATCAAGAGCAAGTTGGTAGCCCGTGGTCTCCCAGAACATA
>Ga0228636_1000585_pt1 | contig 9663 bp, 5 predicted proteins | sample 45DmetaG_FD_182709 | JGI IMG/M metagenome (GOLD analysis project Ga0228636, IMG submission 182709) | Seawater microbial communities from Monterey Bay, California, United States - 45D | ecosystem: Environmental > Aquatic > Marine > Coastal | place: USA: California | collected 2016-11-03 | reverse complement strand
TTATGGGGCCTCTTTTTTTATGTCTGGAATGATTTAATGATAACAATTAACAATCTTACAAAAAAATTTGGTGGTTTTACGGCTGTAAATAATGCATCTTTAACTATCGAAAAAGGATCTATTACTGGTCTAGTTGGCCCCAATGGTGCAGGTAAGACTACACTATTTAATGTTATTGCAGGTGTTTATAAGCCATCACAAGGAACCGTACTCTTAGATGGTAAAGATATAACTGGATTAGAGCCACACCAATTGTTTCACAGAGGATTATTACGTACCTTCCAAATAGCACATGAATTTAGCACCATGTCTGTTCGAGAAAACCTTATGATGGTACCAGGTGAGCAGTCAGGGGAAAAACTTTTAGATGTATGGCTCAAACCCTCAAAAATTCGTGAAGAAGAAACTTTGTTACGAAAAAAGGCCGATGAAGTAATTGAGTTTTTGGAAATTTCTCATGTAGCTAATGAATTAGCAGGAAATTTGTCTGGGGGTCAAAAAAAATTACTAGAATTAGGTCGAACTATGATGGTTGATGCTAAAGTTGTATTTCTTGATGAAGTTGGGGCTGGTGTAAACCGAACACTTCTAAACACAATTGGTGATGCAATTATACGGCTTAATAAAGAGCGTGGCTATACATTTTGCGTTATAGAGCATGATATGGAGTTCATTGGGCGCCTATGTGACCCAGTTATAGTTATGGCTGAGGGAGGTGTGCTCGCAAAGGGTACAATAGATGAAATTAAATCCAATGAACAAGTTATTGAAGCTTACCTTGGGACTGGATTAAAAAATAAGGCTGCATCATGAGTTATCTGATCGGCGAAAATATGACCGGTGGTTATGGTGCTGCAGACATATTACATGGATGTAATATAGTAGCAGAAAGAGGCGAAATAGCAGTAATTGTAGGCCCAAATGGTGCTGGAAAATCAACTGCTATGAAAGCAATTTTTGGAATGCTAAATATACATACTGGTTCTATTATTTTAGATGGAGAAGATATTACAAGATTATCTCCTCAAGCACGTGTAGCAAAAGGTATGGCGTTTGTACCTCAAACAGCAAATGTCTTCCCAAGCATGAGTGTTGAAGAAAACCTTGAAATGGGAGCATTCTTGAGGCGCGATGATATTAGTAAAACTATGGACGAAGTGTTTGATCTTTTTCCAATTCTTAAAGACAAGAGGAGTCAAAATGCTGGTGAGTTATCTGGCGGACAAAGACAACAAGTTGCTGTTGGCCGTGCCTTAATGACACAACCAAAGGTATTAATGTTAGATGAACCCACTGCAGGAGTTTCGCCTATAGTTATGGATGAACTATTTGATAATATTATAGAAGTAGCTAAAACAGGTATAACAATCTTGATGGTAGAGCAAAATGCTAGGCAAGCCTTAAATATTGCTGATAAAGGCTATGTAATGGTACAAGGGAGAAATAAATTCACCGATACTGGTGAAGTTTTATTAAACAATCCCGAAGTGCGCAAAAGTTTCCTAGGAGGATAATATGATTGTATATTTATTTATAAAACTAATAAAATACAATAAGATAGGAAATGTTTTTAATGTATTTAATGCCGAGGATCTGTAATGGAAGATTTACTCAATGCTTTTCTCTTGATGTCTAATTTTGTTTTTGTACCGGCAATAGCGTATGGCTCTCAGTTAGCCCTAGGTGCAGTTGGTGTTACCTTAGTTTATGGTATATTACGTTTCTCGAATTTTGCACACGGCGATATTATGGCATTTGGTACTATGGTAGTGATACTATTTACTTGGTTATTCCAATCATATGGGATTAATTTAGGACCATTGCCAACAGCATTAGTTGCACTTCCATTTGGTATCTTAGCTACAGCTATTTTCCTTCTTGGTTCCGATAAGTTTGTATATAAATTTTATCGCGAAAAAAAAGCTGTTCCAGTAACATATCTTATTGCATCTGTTGGAATTATGTTTGTTCTCAATGGTATAGTACGTTTTATTATTGGGCCAGATGATCAGCGTTTTGCTGATGGTGAAAGATTTATTATTAAAGCTAAAACTATGAAACAATACTTAGGCACAGCTGAAGGTGTCTCTATAAAAGTTTCTCAAGGTTTAGCTGTAGTTACGGCTGTAATTGTTGTTGTAGCATTATTCTGGTTTCTAAATAAAACTCGGACAGGCAAATCGATGAGAGCTTTTTCAGATAATGAGGATTTAGCGTTATTATCTGGGATAAGCCCAGATAAAGTAGTGTCGGTTACATGGATATTAGTAGCAATATTAGCAACAATAGCAGGGACTTTATATGGTTTGGATAAATCTTTTAAACCATTTACATATTTTATGTTATTACTTCCAATCTTTGCTTCAGCGATAGTTGGCGGTTTAGGAAATCCTTTAGGAGCAATTGCTGGAGGGTTTGTAATAGCATTCTCAGAAATCATGATAACTTACCCATATAAAAAGTTTGTTGCTTACATTGTTCCAGGAGATTGGAAACCTGAAGGACTGGTTCAACTACTAGCAACAGATTATAAATTTGCCGTAAGCTTTATAATATTAGTTTTGGTATTACTTTTTAAACCAACAGGAATTTTTGCAGGAAAATCAGTTTAATGACACTTAATAAGAACATATTATATTTTGCAATTATGGCTTTACTTTTATTGGGCGTAGGGCTTTTCCAAAGTTGGAATGTGTCTTTATCTATTCTCAACCTATGCCTAATAAGTGCAATTATGGCCTTAGGAGTTAATATACAATGGGGATATGCAGGTCTTTTCAATGTGGGTATAATGGGTTTTGCTGCTTTAGGAGGCCTTGCCGCTGTTTTAGTAGCAATGCCACCCATAGAAGGGGCTTGGGATAAAGGTGGCTGGGGTGCTCTTGGTGGATTGTTAATTGCAGTTATTTCCATTGGGCTTGCGGTATTTACATTTAAAAATATGAATAGAGGAAGATATAGAACAATTTCTATAGTTGCCATTTGCATTATTGGTTTCTTTTTATCTAGATTAATATTTAGCCCTGCAACTCAAGCAATAGAAAGCATCAACCCAGCAAAATCAGGTTACTTAGGCGGATTAGGGTTACCTATTGTTATTTCTTGGCCAATTGGCGGATTATTTGCGGGAATTGCAGCATGGGTAATTGGTAAGATTACATTAGGGTTAAGATCTGATTATCTTGCTATTGCAACACTTGGTATTTCAGAAATTATAATAGCAGTCTTAAAACACGAAGACTGGATGACTAGGGGAGTAAAAAATGTAATTGGTATGCCAAGACCTGTACCATACGAAGTTAACTTGCAATCGACACCTTGGTTTCTTGAACTATGTAATTGGTTGGGAGCTGATCCAATTGGTTTTTCAAGTATTTTTGTTAAGATATGCTATGCTGGATTGTTTATAACAATGTTATTTATTGTATTATGGCTATCAGAAACTGCATTAAAATCACCATGGGGACGAATGATGCGTGCTATTCGTGATAATGAAGTTTCCGCTAATGCAATGGGAAAGAATGTTACAAAACGACATTTACAGGTATTTGTATTAGGATCCGTTGTTGTTGGTCTTGCAGGCGCTATGCTTACAACATTAGACGGCCAACTAACTCCGACTTCGTATCAACCGCTAAGATTTACATTCCTAATATGGATTATGGTTATTGTTGGTGGATCCGGTAATAATTGGGGAGCTATACTTGGTGGATTTGTAATCTGGTTTTTCTGGATCGAGGCTGAACCACTTGGTTTATTACTTATGAACGTTATAACTTCTGGAATGTCAGAAGATAGCGGACTCAGGTTACACTTAATAGACTCAGCCGCACATATGCGCCTTATGACAATGGGGTTGATATTGTTATTGGTTTTAAGGTTTAGTCCCCGTGGACTATTACCTGAAAAATCATAACAACTTAATTTATTATTATAGATAAAGTTTCAATTTGAGTTAATCAATAACTCTACATTGCCGCCAGCTGCTGTTGTGTTGACGCAAACATGTCTTTCAGTTTTCATATTTTTTAATGTTTCAGTATTAGTTATTAATGGAATAATAGTTCCATGTCTCTCTGCTAATGCTTTTTTTGCAACACGAACCATATCAATTGTTGCAAAAAGCATTACTGCAGAAAAATTTTCTAATTTACTTAAATTATTAAGATCTAATCCTAAAACTATACAGGCTGTACTACCAATATCACGAACACTTTGTGCTTGAATTTCTGCTTGTTTTTTTGTTGGGCCTAAACATAAAATAATTCCTTTCGGATATGTAGTAAGAATATTCGTCTCTCCAGTAGGGCCGGGTAGGGAGATACAATTTAAAACTTTTCTCTCATCCAGATAATTCTCATCAATTATTTTCTGTGCATTTTCTATATCGATTTTTTTATCAGTGTATTCATAAGTTGTATTATCGTTTTCTTTAACAAACTGATATAGATATGATGGACCCCCTGCTTTTGGACCAGTACCTGACAGACCTTCTCCACCAAAAGGTTGAGTGCCAACTACAGCACCAATTTGATTACGGTTTACATAGATATTGCCAACATTTAAATTTTCACAAAGATAATGAATTCTTGCATCTATTCTGGAATGTACACCAAATGTTAATCCATATCCTTTATTATTAATATCGTCTACTATTCCTGGAATATCGACAGATTTGAATGTTGCTACATGTAAAACTGGTCCAAATATTTCACGTTCTAATTGTGTTATTGACTCAACTTTTATCACCGTAGGTCTAACAAATGACCTTTGCGCAGGAATTTTAACTTGATGTAGTACTCTATTCTCCTCATTAGCCAAATCAATGTATTTTTGTATATCTCTAGCGGCATTAATATTAATGATTGGTCCAACATCTGTATTAGCAAGCCACGGATCATTGACTATTAGTTCATCCATAGCACCATACAGCATTTCTAAAAACTTATGAGCTATGTCCTCTTGTAAATATAGCATTCGCAAAGCTGAACATCGTTGGCCAGCAGATTGGAAAGAACTTGCTAAAATATCTTTTACTGCTTGTTCTGGTAGGGCTGTGCTATCAACTATCATAGCATTAATGCCACCAGTCTCAGCAATTAAAGATGCATTAGGATTACCTTTAGTTGCAGAATTTTTATTTATTAATTTTGCAATATTTGTTGACCCAGTAAAACATATTCCATCAATAAATTTACTAGTCACTAGTGCATCACCAATAATAGGCCCATCTCCGATCAGTAATTGTAATGAATCTCTTGGCACACCTGCCTCATACATTAACTCAACAGCTCTAATGGCAATTGTTGGTGTAAAATCTGCCGGTTTAGCTAATACAGCATTACCAACGGACAAAGCCGCAACAATTTGCCCTGTAAAAATTGCTAATGGAAAGTTCCATGGTGAAATACAAACAATTCTTCCACGTGGTTTTGATCTAGATAATTTTCTAGCTTCATATGAATAGTATCTGATGAAATCAACTGCTTCTCTAATTTCTGATATTGCGTCATAAATAGTTTTTCCAGCTTCGCGAGATAAAATTGCAAAAATCTCACCAAAGTTCTCTTCATATAAATCTGCAATATTATTCAAAACTTTTGATTTTTCGTTATTTGGTACTGACCAAAGATTTGAGTTTTCTATAGCTTTTTTTACATCAAATACTGTAGTATTCTTAATCTCTGCAACAATGTCATTACTATTGGATGGATTCACGATTTCTGAAATTATACCTGAAGGTTCGGCTACTAATTGTGATGATAATATCCATTTTTTATATTTAAATTCTTCACGTCTCTTATTTATTAGGTCAAGTTCAGTCACATTATTTAAATCATACCCACATGAATTATTTCTAGAGGGTTTGTATATTTCATTTGGTTTTATTACTTTATTGCGTTCATAGATAGATGCTTTCCATTTATATATTGGGTCTAATACAACATCAGAAGATTGGATTTTCTTGTCTAGTATTTGGTTTACAAAAGACGAATTTGCACCATTTTCCAATAATCTTCTTACCAAATATGCTAGCAAATCATCATGCACTCCAACAGGAGCATATATTCTGCATTTTATCTCATAATTTTGCATTATTTGACTAAATAAGGTCTCACCCATTCCATGCAGTCGTTGAAATTCATAGTTTCTATTTTCTTTGGCAATTTTGAGTATTGAGAAAATTGTATGAGCGTTATGAGTGGCAAATTGTGGAAAGATATAATCTGTCATTTCAAATAGCTTACTTGCACATGCTAAATAAGAAATATCCGTAGCAGCTTTTGACGTAAAAACTGGGAAATCTGACATGCCTTCAGATTGTGAAAGTTTAATTTCTGTATCCCAATATGCTCCTTTAACCAATCGTACCATAATTTTTTTATCGTACTTACTTGATAAAGCATATAGCCAGTCTATGACAATTAAAGTTCTTTTACTGTATGATTGAACGACAACACCAAAACCATCCCAGCCTGATAATAGTGGGTTAGAAAATACTTTTTCGATGATATCTAAAGATAAATCTAATCTTGCGGCTTCTTCTGCATCAATATTTAATCCCATATTAGCTTTCTTTGCTTTCAATGCAAGATCAAGCAGGCGATTACCCAATATATCTAAAACTGCATTCTTATGAACCAACTCATATCTTGGATAAAGTGCAGATAATTTTATTGAAATTCCAGGATTTTCTCTAATGTCATTACTTGAGCAATACTTTGATAGATATGAAATAGTCTCAGCATAAGCATTTGTATATATGTTTGCATCTTTGTTTGTTAAGGCAGCTTCACCTAACATATCATAGGAAAAGGTATATCCCTTATTCTGTGATGATTTTCCTCTTTTTACAGCTTTCTCAATATTTTGGCCAAGTACAAATTGATTACCCATTTCTTTCATAGCAGCCCTTACTGCTTTTCTTATAAATGGTTCCCCAAACTTTTTAATTAATAAATGTATATTATTATATACATTTGGCTCTTTTGTATTCTTTAAAACTTTGCCTGTGAGCAATAATGCCCAAGTAGATGCATTGACAAGTGTACTTTCAGAATTTCCAATATGTTCAACCCAGCCTCTATTGGTTAATTTATCTTTAATTAAGCTATCAATAGTTTTCGTATCTGGTACTCTTAGAAGTGCTTCAGCCAAGCACATTAATGAAATACCCTCATCGTTTGATAGTCCATATTCTGCTAAGAATACTTCCATAATTCCTGGGTTTTTATCAATTCTGAGTGCATCTACTAATTCAGATGCACGTAACATTACCTCTTTTCTTTCAGTGTTATTTAGATTTATCAAATCGATTAATTCAGGGACACATGCACTTTCATCAATTAGATGGTGTTGACGTATCTTTTTTCTAATTTTTTCTAATGCATTCATTTGAGCAACCTTTATTTGCCCTAAGTATAATATGGATTAAATAAACATACTTCCTATATATATTGATTTTTTATTAAAATTAATTTTATATTAGTATATTTTTAGATATAATACCTAAAAAATACGGAAATTTAGTCAAATGGATAAAATAGATCTTAAGATATTAAAAATAATGGAAAAAGAAGGACGAATAACAAACTCAGATTTGTCTGAAAGAGTTGGACTATCAAAAACTCCTTGCCAATTAAGAGTAAAAAGTTTGATTAAAAGTGGTGTTATAAAGGGTTTCAAAGCAGTACTAAATAATAGTAAATTAGATCAAAACCATATAGCATTCACTGAGGTAAAGCTTAATGATACGAGAGACGCTGCACTGAAATCATTTAACAAAGCAGTTCAAGAGATTACTGAAATTGAACAATGTCACATGATTGCAGGAAAGTTTGATTACCTCTTGAAAGTGCGTACAAAAAATATAATGGATTACCGGCATGCCCTTGGAGAAAAGATTTCTTCTTTGCCTTGTGTATCGAACACATCAACACATGTAGTTATGGAAGCTATCAAAGAATGAGTTTTCTATATCAATTTTTTAAAAAAGTTTTAATTGTTTATCATTAACTGGAACTTTTGACTTTAAACTCGTGTTCAATTTACTTTTTGACTTAGATCTTCTACTGCCATGTTTTTCAAATACTAAGCGTGACTCATATTTAAACGTTTCATTTTTTCTTACATTAGAAATCTTTTGTTTTGCAATTCGAGCCTCATGTTCATGGTCTACTATAGGAAGAGGATAATCACTTCCAATTTGTATATTGCAATTATCTACCAAATTATTTTGATATTTCCATGGTTCATGTATAAATTTCTCCGGTAGACCCTTTAACTCTGGGACCCACTTTTTTATGAAAATACCACTTGGATCATGCTCAATAGATTGTTTTATAGGATTATATACTCTCATTGCATTTATGCCAGTAACACCCGATTGCATTTGCAGTTGGCTAAAATGAATACCTGGTTCAAAATCAGTAAAAAGCTTTGCTAAGTAATTGCCTGATAAACGCCAATCAATCCAAAGTTGATAACTTGCAAAACTTACTAACATTGCCCTCATTCTAAACGTGATCCATCCTTCAGATATTAAGCTTCGCATACATGCATCAATAAAAGGATAACCAGTATTACCATTAGACCATGCAAGGAACTTATCGTCAGAAGCATCAATTTTACGTAAATTTTCGAAAGCCTTGTGCATACAATGGGTTTCAATGCTTGGTTGCATTTCAAGCTTCTGTATGAAGTGGCAACGCCAAGCTAACCTTGAGTTAAAAGCTGACAAATTTCTGCCATAAATTTTTTTATCATCATTAGAAAGCTGTAATCTTCGTTTTTTTATTGATTGAACAATTTCTCTTACTGATAAAGATCCCCAAGTTAAGTGTGCTGATAATCGCGAACAATATTTTTCTGATTTTCCAGGTGCAGATATATGATATAGATAATTGCTAGATCTTTCATTTAAAAAACTCTTCAAATCGTTTAGTGCTTCTATTCTTCCACCTTTTTGAACCCTTCCATTAATGGGAACGCCAAATAACTCATCATCCTTACTGGGTAATTTTGTTTGAATTATTTTTTGTATTGGATTGATATATTTTGGTTTTGGGTAAATAGTTTCTGACATTCGTTTATTGCGAATTTTTGACCATTCATTTCGTGACAAAAGTTTTCGAACTACTCCGTTTGTTGGATATTCCTTCTGAACTATTCCATTCTGTATGCACCAAACTTGAACTCTTTTATCGCGTTCGTATGTCCATTTATTTCCAGTTTCTTCGTGTGAATATATATTTTCTATATTAAATTTCTCATTGATTTTACCAAAAACATCTACAACATCACCTACTTGTATAATTAATGGCTGACCCAAATTATTCATTTCATTATCTAAATCAACAAGACAGTCATGAATAAAATGCCAATGCTTACGTGAACTGCACTCAGTTTTCCAGTATTCTGGCTCTACTATATAAATTGGTAGTAAAGGAAATTTTTGTTGTGACGCTTTTAACAAAGGTGCGTGATCATTCGTCCTCAGGTCACGTTTGAACCAAACAATATTAATTTTATCAAGAGTTCTTTTCACGTTTGCATCTCTCAGAGCAATATTTAACTTCATTCCATACATTTTTCCATTTTTTACGCCAGGTAAAAGGACGATCACATTTTGCACAAATTTTAGAAGGTAAATTAGACTTTTTC
>Ga0228636_1000584_pt1 | contig 9670 bp, 8 predicted proteins | sample 45DmetaG_FD_182709 | JGI IMG/M metagenome (GOLD analysis project Ga0228636, IMG submission 182709) | Seawater microbial communities from Monterey Bay, California, United States - 45D | ecosystem: Environmental > Aquatic > Marine > Coastal | place: USA: California | collected 2016-11-03 | reverse complement strand
ACCCTCTACCGACATTTTACTCATCATCTCTTCATAATTATTCCTACACACAGGGTCACTTACTACAAGATGCTTACTTGCTTTCATAAGCCCACTTAAAGCAAGCTCTAATTCATAAGATGCATTCTGAGGAACTGCATATTTATATGAAAGCACTTCTCCTTGTTCTGTTATTTTTATCATACCTCTTACTGTCTCATTGGGCTGAGCTAATATAGCGTTGTGAGTGGGTCCTCCGCCACGACCTACTGTCCCGCCTCTACCATGGAATAGACGACATTCAATTTTGTATTTCCTTGAAATATCTAGCACTTGTTGTTGTGCTTTATAAAGGCTCCATGAAGAAGAAAGAATACCTCCATCTTTACATGAGTCAGAATAACCAAGCATAACTTCTTGAAGTTTAGAATCATTATAGTTTCCGATTAAGTCATTATAAGTATTGTTACTAAATAGATCTTCTAGGATTTCTTCTATTCGTGTAAGGTCATCTATTGTCTCAAAAAGTGGTGTAACTTGTATTGATGATTTTAAAATGCCATCTTCATTGGTAACAAGGCCGCATAGTTTTGCTAGAGCTAAGACTTCAAATACATGGCTTGCATGATGAGTCATTGATATTACATAATTTCCAAATGCATTAATGCTTACTTCTTCTCTTAAGCGAGTCATAACCTTAAAAACATCAATGACTTTTTTTGATTCTTCATTTAGTTTTTCATACACACCGTCAATACTAGAATTTGATTTGATAAAATTTTCAAGTGTTGATATTTTAGAAACCTCATCAAGAGAGCTGTAATCAATATTAGAAACATGGCTTAAAATATCAGCAACGGCATTTGTATGATTAGTTGATTCTTCCCTGATGTCTAAATTAACTAGGTGAAAACCAAAAGTCTCAACTAATCTTATAAAGTCATTAAGACCAAATTCACTGAGTATTAAATCATTATCAGAGATAAGAGAGTCTCTTATTAGGTATAAATCATTCAATAATTCTTGTTCGGATTGATATGCATGTTCGATATTTGTATCATCATCTTTTTTCAACTTATTAATTACTTTTAGTCTCTGATCAAGACGGTATCTTATAATCTTAAATTTCCTTCTGTAAGGCTCTTTTGAAAAATCTTGCGTTGTATCTTTAAATGCATTTGATAAATATTTCTCATCAGCTTTACAAGATTCTAAAAATTCATTTGATGGCTTAGTTAGTTCTAATGAATGAGTCAGTACAGTTGATAAATTTTGAGCCCTTCTCATATATTCGTGTATAGCTGTCTCTGCATGCATATACACTGCTTCTCTGGTGATATCAGGTGTAACGAATGGATTTCCATCTCTATCACCTCCAATCCATGAACCAAATTTAATAAAGCTAGGCACTTTAACCCTATCTGTATGATAAACCCGTTTTACAGCTTTCTCTAAATCTCTATAAACTTCCGGGATAGCTTTGAACAAAGAAGTCCTGAAATAATATAAACCATTTTCTACTTCATCAATAACGGTAGGTTTTTTAAGTCTAACTTCGTCTGTTCTCCAAAGTATTAAAATTTCTGCTTGAAGCTCTTCAATCAATTCTTCTCGTCTTATCGATTGGCCTTTATATCTTTGAAGTTCTAACACAGTATTAAATATCCTTCTCATTGCCTCAAGCTTGCTTCTTCTCTTAGCTTCAGTTGGGTGTGCTGTAAAAACTGGCGCATAATGAAGCGCATTAATTAGCTCTTGAAGTTTATTATCATCTATATCTGAAGCCTTACATTCTCTCAGTGTTTGATCAAAAGATCCCTCCCACGAATCAAATCCAGATTTTAGTCGATCAGTTCTACTAATATGTTGATAAGCTTCTTCTGCTACATTTACTAAAGCAAAGTATTTAGAAAAAGATCTGATGACATTTTTAAGTGTTTTTGGTTCTAACTTTTCTATATATCTAATAAGCTGGTCATGTTTAGCCTGATTATTATTCTGTCTAAGGTTTATAAAACCTTTTCTTAGCTTTTCAACAGCTATGTAAACATCGTTACCCGCATGAGTTTTAATGATATTGCCAAGTAACTTACCCAAGGTTTTCACGCTGGACCTAAGCTGTGCATCATTTAATTTATCGAATGTTTTAAGGAATTCACTCATATTTTTCTATGATATATTTTTCAATATCTATTTGTTTATCTAAAATTGAGCCCAAGATACCTTTAAAAAAGGCAATGTACAAGCTTGACAAAATCAAATTCGCTTATTTTTTCTCTTATTTTGGAAGAATTGCTGAAGAAGTTTTTTAGATTTATCATTATCATTTATCCTAATAATATTGGGTTTGTGGTGACATGATGTCGAATTATATATTTGAGGGCCATGTAAAATACCGCCACTTTTTGTATCGTCTGCACTAAAAATAATATTGGTCAATCTTGCAAAACTAATTGCTTGAGCGCACATCGGACATGGTTCAAGTGTCGTAATCATACTAAAACCATTTAACCTTTCATTATTTACTTTAGCCATTGCTAGTTTAAGAGCAAGAATTTCAGCATGATCAATTGATGATTTATTGGCTTTCATTTGATTATAACTAGAGGCTATAAGTTCTTTTGTGTCGTCTTTAATTATGACTGCTCCAATTGGAACTTCGTCTTCTTGATAGGCTAGATAAGCTAGATAATAAGCAAATTCATAAAATAAATGGTAGTGTTCACTCACAAGGTAAAGCTACATTGTTTCTTTGAATTTGATTATTTTGCCTATAGGTTGAGATATAATGTCATCATCTTGCATAACAACATTCCCTCTCACAATAGTGTGTGTTGGCCAACCTTTTACCTTCATGCCATCATATGGCGTCCATTTACTCTTTGAACGTTGTTGGTCATTTGTAATAATCATTTCTTTATTCATATCTACAATTGTAAAGTCGGCGTCATAACTCTCTTCAATTCTACCTTTGCCAGAGATTTTATGAATTCTCTCTGGTCCATAACTCCACAAGCTAACAAGTTTACTTAAAGAAAGTTTGCCATTATTTACATGGTTTAACATTATTGGAACCAACGTTTGTACACCAGGTGTTCCGCTTGGTGATTTAGGATAAGGTGCAGATTTCTCTTCTAAAGTATGAGGAGCATGGTCTGATGCAATAATATCAACGACATTATTATTAAGTGCATTCCATAAAGCTTCCTGATGATGCTTTTCTCGTATGGGAGGATTTTGCTGAGCAAGTGTTCCTAATTTTTCATAACATTCTGGTGCATTTAGTGTTAGATGATTAGCCAAAAGCTCAACGCTTGCAACATCCTTATTCTTTGAAAGAAACTCCATTTCTTCTCTAGTAGTTATGTGCAATATATGAACTCTTCTTTTATGTTTGCGCGCGAGATTTACAACTCTCTTGGTAGCAGATAAGCAACTTTCAGGGGAACGCCATTTGCAATGCAACGCCACATCCTTGCTAGAACCTAGAATAGATTCAAAATTATTCATCATAATCATTTGATCTTCTGCGTGAACAGCTATGACACGCCCTCCGTTTGAAACAACTGATTCAACTTCCTCATCTGTAGCTGTCATCAAGTCCCCCGTGCTTGCGCCCATGAAAATCTTAATCCCACAGACTCCTTTGAGCCTCTCCCATTCTGGTAAATTTTTAGAAGTTCTCATAGTACCGCCTAAATAAAAAGCGTAGTCAGACCAAGCTTCTTTGGAGGCTCTGTTTAATTTATCTTCAATTGTTTCAGGTGTGATAGTTAGCGGATTAGTATTAGGCATTTCAAATATCGATGTTACGCCACCAGAAACTGCAGCTAACATTCCAGATGCTAGTGTCTCCTTACCCTCTAGTCCAGGCTCACGAAAATGTACTTGGGAATCAATAACGCCAGGTAGTATTGTTAAATTGTTACAATCAATTGTTTGTTCGGCATCATAATTTTTATCTGATAGGAGTGATATTCTCTCATCTTGGATATAAATATTAGTATAGACAAGTGTATCTTTGATCATTACATGACCATTTTTAAGACATAAAGTATATGGATGATTTGACATTCTATAAATATGCTATCATTTTAATATTAAATATGCATAATACTCTTACACATATGCAGAAAATACTTGATAATTTTGGAATAACTGTCTCTTCAATATGTGCAATACACTGTATATTGCTACCATTGTTGTTGATACTGTCACCATATATAGAATTAGCATTTTTTACATCTCATGAATTCCATGAAACTCTGCTCTATTTCATATTACCTACATCTTTATTGGCATTTATCCTGGGATGCAGAAAACACAATGATGACATTGTGAAACTTGGAGGAATATGTGCAATTTTTGTGCTACTTATCGCAATCAGTTTGCATGATTTTAATGAAGTCTTATCAGTCGTGCTCACTTTATTTGCTAGTACATTATTGATTTTTACACATTTAAGAAATAGAGACTTGTGTTCAAAAGAACATTTCTCATGTCACGAAGAGACTAAAAATTAGTAGGTGTGACTATAACCTGAAACGGGCCACTACCGCCGCCTATATTTTCCACACTATTTGAATCTGAATCACCTTCCGACCAAATTGTAGCGCCTTGATTTATACCAAAGGCCATATCAAATCCTGATGTTTCAGGTGTAACAACAACAGGTGCAGCAAAGGTATTTATCCCTAACAACCTTTCATATGCTTTGACTTCTACTTTGCTTGTTGCAAGATTACCAGTCGATGCTAAAAGATATCCTGCTATGCTTGCGCCTGAATTATTCAGATTAGTTGCTTCTGCAGTGAATTCAGGGTTACCATTACCATCAAGTCCAAAACTAGATAAACCAGCCCCTAATTCCCCAGCTGTAAGTGGTGAACTATCGCACTGCATCATTAAGCCTTCGTCTTCATATTTATTAACGTTTAGAGTTGCGCAATAAACACCATTTCCTCCAGCAGTTCCTGATGCTGCTCCTCCAGTGCCATCCCAAGGCGTATCAAGTTCAAGAGCAAATTTAAGTAAAAATACATTTTTAATTAATACCACACCATGAGTGTACACTCCATTCGGTGGTCTAGTGAATGTACCGTCAGTAAATGTGCCTGTTGTTGACTCAGTAATTCGTACTGTAGATCCAGCAGGTGCAGATAATGTTTGAAAGCACATGGATAAATCTGCGTTTGCAGATGAAGTTGGTGCAGTTGGTTCTGATGTACATAGATATTTTTCATAAACAGTAATACCGTATGAGTCAGGAAGAATGGCACAGCTACTTGCTGACGGAAGTGTGGTGACACCTGAGCTCACTGCACAGCAATCTTCACCGCTACAAGCGGAATAGGCTTTTATTGGGCTAATGATACAAAACAATAATAAGGGTATGATTTTTTTCATATTTAGAATCCTGAAGCTGTAATAGCGATTGCTCCACCGCCTTTAACGGTAACTATGTTATTCTCTCTTCTTACTTTTTCATACATTCTATCTGAATTTATTTTGCCGAAATTATATGCATTGTTAGATACTGTGAAAATATTTGGACCCATCTTCCTCTCATTACAGCACAAGATATAGTTGAACTTGATGAATGCATTATGATTGTTTGTTGTACTGTCATCTTGCATACCCGCTTCTACTGATAACCGAGATGTTGGTTCCATGTACAAACTCACTGTCTGGCCATGTTTGATGTTCAATGTTTCGCTATTCCACTGATATGTTTTGTAATAAAATTTAGCCCATGGCAAATAAGGTAAGAGTGCACCAATTTCAGCATCATAACCACCTGCTGCCACTTCAGGTACACCATTAACATGGCTTCTCTCTGACATCGCCTCATAAAAGTTTATATTCACATCGTATACTGATGATTTCATTTCAAAACCCAAGCCTGTTCTAGTATGGCCCGTATTAAATTCATGATCATAGAATATATTCACGCCATATATTCTTGTCATTGCTGGATTCATTGTTCTATAAACTAGACCTGTATTAATAGTCTCTCTGTCATTGAAAGTAGAGTAAGAGATTTGAGTTAGAATCTTATTATATTCATTACCTGTTAATTCAAATAATGTTAAGGCCCTGAAGGTTGGTTTTGAATCAGCTCTTGAACGTGTTTCTACCTCAATTAATCTTAGGCTTGATAAGTTATCTTTTGCCCATGACTCTATTGCAGTATCCCCATAGGAATACGCATTTTGAATGATATTTTGTTTAGCTTGATTTAAGACCTGACTTGCTTCACCAGCAAAGCCCAATATAGACATTGAAAGAAGCGATAACGCTAATAATTTCTTCCCCATATTAACAATCTAGATCTAAATTTGTTTGATGTAAAGACTATTGTTCAGCGTTTTCCATGTTTTTTATGTTATCTATAGCTGGTTTATATGAGTTATCTATTTCAAGAGCATGCTTGAACATTTTTTTAGCAGCAATATTATCTTTAGTTGCGTAATATGCAATCCCTAAATTGTTATATAGCTCTTTTGACGTTACATCCTTATTTAAAGCTTCTTCTAGTACTTCCACACACTTTTTATATTTGGTATTCTTTAGATAATAATTTGAAATATTGATGTAAGGCATAGGATCATTGGAAGTCAAATCCAAAACTTTTAAGTAATGATGCTCTGCTTCATTAGGATTAATATTGTTATATATATTTGCAAGATTATTGTGAGCTACAGATGAATTAGCATCTAAAGATAAAGCTTTTTTATAACTTTCTACCGCTTTATCATAATTTTTAAGATGTGAGTAGATGACTCCTAAACTATAGAATGACTGAAAGTTCTTTTTATCTAGCTTTATAGCTCTTTTATGTTCCTGTATTGAAAATTCGAGATTATTACTTTGATAAAGTATGTTTGCATAGTTGCTGTGGTAGACAGAAATTTCTGGTTGAAGTTCAATCGCATTAATTATATGACTCCTAGCGTCATCTAGTTTTCCTTCTACAAGATAGATTAAAGCCAATAAATGATGAGCATCACTATTATGTTTATCATGGACTAAGATTTTATTATATATAGATTTTGCATCATCTAGTTGATTTCTATTTTGAAGGTCAATAGCTTCTTTCATTGCTTGATCTATTAAAAACTCAACCATACTTTTTCTCTTGAAGTTGTTCCTTTAGTTTTATTATCACAGATTCCCAGTCGCCAGGAATCTCTTGCCTAAACATAATAACACTTTTATACCATGGAGATGTGTTTCTGTGTGTCAACTCCCATCTCCAATTGGGAACGCAAGGCAACATTAAGATTGTTCTTTTATTTAATGCCCCAGCCACATGTGCAACTAGGTGATCGACAGTTATAACTAAATCTAAATTCGATATAATATTTGCAAGTTCATTTAAATCAGAATAGCTTCCTAGTGTTTGAAAAATGCCAGATTTATTATCTTGAGTAACGTAGGGGTCTAAACTGATTACATTGTGTTGGTCAGAAAATACTCGTTCAATTAATGTATGACTTATGCTTTCATCGGCATGCGTGTTTGAATTTCTATCTGTCTCCAACACTAGACCAATGTTTAATTTTTCCGAAACATTTAAATTTAGATTAGTGTTGATAAATTCAAGATATGGATAATCTTGATTTATCTCATTAGGGTTGGCTTCTAATACCTTCATCAAAGAGCCGATATGGACATAATAATCATGTTCAGGTATATCATTTACTGTAACAGTATTATGTAACCATTTCTGAACAGACATTAATGGCATTGCTTGGTCACTACACTGTAAGATAATCTGACAATCATCTTTAGCAAGCTCTCTTGCAAATCTTACAAAATTAATTAGATTTGCATCCGAACCTTCATCAACTATAAGTAATTTCTTATTTTGTAAACTCTGCCCAGTCCATTCTTTTTTTAAACCATCGATTGATTGTTTTGTAATCTTTTTACGCCACTCATATTCGCGCCAACCATTTTTATAATCCCCAATTAATAAATAACATAATCCAAGATTAAGGTGGGCCTCAGCGTAATCAGGCATTATTTCAATACATTTAAGAAATGACTTTATAGATAAATCAAATTGTTTTTTTTCTTGATAAACAATGCCTAATAATAGATAAGCTGCAACATGGTCGGGTGATAGTTCTATAGCATTATAGAATGATGAAATAGCATCATTATATTTTTTTAGTTTTCTATATGATTCTCCCAGATAAAAATGTACTTGAGCAATTTTCTCATTTAATGAAATCGCCCTACTGAAAGCTTCAACTGATTTATTGTATTCCTTGGATGCGCTGTATGCACATCCTAAGGTTACATAATATCCCGGATTTTTATTATTTAATTTAATAGATTCGTCTACTAGTTTTATAGATTCGTCAAACTCTTGATTATAAAGTTTGATTGATGACAATATATGGTAGGCATCCGGGTTAGAACTATCTTTAATAATGTCTTTGCAAATTGATTCTGCTTCAGAAAATTTATTTTGGCCCAAAAAGTTTATTGCTTTATTTAATTCTTGCTGAATTTTGTCTTTATTCTCATTGCTCATAATATGAATTGCATATTATCCTATGCATATTTAAATAGCTAATTTATAAACTTAATAAAAAAAGGAGAGCATTGCTCTCCTTTTTATGCTCCTCAACAAACAACTTATGGCGCGTAAGAGAATGGACCTGAAAGTCCAACTCTGTCAGGCTTTGGACTCCAGTTCTGTCCGAAATCTGTATAAGATTGTTTATTTGTTTTATTCACCTCAACTGGGAAACCCGGATTAATAGCTAATGGGTGATATTCACATTTAGCTACATTTCCATTACCATCTTCTACCGCATCCATATCCCATTCGCCAGCACCTTCTACTTTAAGGGTTTTTTTATTTCCAGATATATCACAAGTAATAGCTGCTTTTTTTACACCCATCACTTCACCGACAAGACTAGCTATTACACCTAAATGTCCGCCATGCTTACCACCATAAAGTTCCTCTAATGCAGCAGCTTGTTCATCAGTAGCGTTTTCATCTATATAAAGTGCAATTTTAAAACCGCCTTCTGTAAGTTGTGGACCAGGTGCGTGTAACCAAATAGAGACTTTAAGTCCATCGAGTGTTACATCATTCAAATGACCTTTTTTGATGTCCCATACCAACATTGCCTCACAAAAACCCTCAGTAGGCGTTTGTAGATATAGGCAAGGGCACATGATGTCGCAGTTACAATTTTCTGCGTAATCTCCTTCTAAACTCCAACTCATTGTTAACTCCCAAAAATTAATTAGTAATTAATATTAATACAAACCACACTATAAATACACAAATTATAATCCATATAAGTAAGCCTTAATATTCTTATAAATCTAGAATAGTTGTCAAATGCATTTCATTTTTGATAGATTATTAATAGGGTTAAATCATGAATAAATCAGAGTTAGAACATTGGTATAGTGATAGTGTACCGTGCAGATCAGCATGTCCTGCTGATACAGATATTCCCGGATACCTAGAGGCAATATATCATGGAGATTATCAGTCAGCTTACAATATAAACTTTAATGATAATTTTTTTCCAGAAGTTCTTGGCAGAGTATGTTCTAGGCCATGTGAAAAAGCATGTAGACATGGCGTTAATGACAATGGTGATTCTGTATCAATCTGTTTTTCAAAAAGAGCTGCTGCTAAATACTCAAATAATAA
>Ga0228636_1000575_pt1 | contig 9727 bp, 10 predicted proteins | sample 45DmetaG_FD_182709 | JGI IMG/M metagenome (GOLD analysis project Ga0228636, IMG submission 182709) | Seawater microbial communities from Monterey Bay, California, United States - 45D | ecosystem: Environmental > Aquatic > Marine > Coastal | place: USA: California | collected 2016-11-03 | reverse complement strand
ATTTAAAATAGGCTGAACACCATACTTTAACCAATCAATGCATACAACCTCATGACCGTTGTTTAGTAGTTGTTCACTTAATCTACATCCTATGTAACCGGCGCCGCCAGTAATTGCTACTTTCATTTTATTTCAACCTTTGTTATGGGTTCATCACAATCATTCCATCGCTTCGTAATCATTGCTATCATTTTACAATCAGCGGTAGGATAAAATGTATGAGGAACATTCATTGGTAAGTATATACAATCTCCAGAACTTACTGGAGTTACTAATTCTTTACCATCTGTTAACTCAGTATATACGCCTTCACCATCAACAAACATAATATATTCATCGAATTCTTTGTGTAGATGATGACCACGAACTGCACCCTTGAGTGTAACAATATAATTCCATTCTACTACATTGTATTGCTCTGGGTAATATGTTTGTATAATACCTCTACCGTCTTTAAATGTAATTGGATTAATTTCTGGATCAAGTTTTTTAATTCGTTTCATAATATACCTATAGTTAACTACATACTTATTTATGCAAAAAAATACCCCACATAAATGCAGGGTACTTTCATATAATATATTGATGATATTATTTTTTGTATTGTGAATCCTTAGTAAGTTTTAGAATACTATAGAAGCCTGCTTCTACATACTTCATTTCCATATTACCATTGTTACGCAAGAATGAACCTTGTGGGACTTTAGGATTACCATTGTTAAACAACAGAATATCAGTGTCACCGTCTCCATCGGCATCAGCAAAACGAATGCTTTGGATATATGCATTGTATGGGTTGCCTTCAGATTTTGAGTCAAAGCCTTTGGGAGCTACAACTAATTCATACACTGAAGAGTTGAACTTCTTATTGCCTAAATTCTCAAGAACTTGAATTGCGGCACCTACATATGCTTTACCAGCACGTGATATTACAATGTCCATGTCACCATCTTTATCAATATCCCAAGCAGATGTTTCCATAATAACTCCCCAACCATCTACTGTTGGAAGTTTGATGCTACCTTTTGAAAACTGACCACGACCATTATTAAAAGCGACACCAGTACGTGTTTGTGTATGGGCTTCAAATTCGTGTGCGCCATGAATCATATCTAGATCACCGTCACCATCGATATCAGCAAGCTCCATACCAAATGCGCTTATATTACCACAGCCTTTAGATTTCATCTTACCTGTGCCGTTATTCATTAAACACACAAACTTACCGCTGAATGACCATACGATATCCATATCACCGTCACCGTCAATATCACCTGTAGCGGCTGCGTGATTGAATGCTATACTTTGTCCTTTACGATCTAGATGTGTTGCTGAACTTTCAAGCAATGTGCCATTTGGTTGTGATAAGAAATATGAATCACGATGTCCTTTGTGACTACCCATACCAGTATCAGCGATAAAAATATCTAGCTTGCCGTCACCATTATAATCAGCAATTAGATTTTGTAGTGGGCTACCCTGTCCAGGTGATTTACGATTATCAACAATGATATCATCGTTAAGAACAAACTTACCTGATTTTGTACCGAGGAACATACTCGGCATTGATCCATCACCCTTACAGTACCCCTTACTTCCGCAAATATCGCCGGTGTGTAGCGCATCAGCATTCCGGTCACCTTGATTTGGCTGAACACCAGTAATCCAGATATCATCAATGCCGTCACCGTTAAAGTCATTTATGATTGGAGTATGCTGCCACCAATAACGAGATTTAACAATATCGATATCAGTTTTTGGGAAAATTAGTGATCCTTGATTTTCGTATTCAATGCCTGAACTAAAGTTAACTTTATTACTGTTACCACTACTTAGAGCTACAGTCAAATCAGCAACTTCATTTGCATCAAGTTTACCGTCATATGACGCACCGCTTTGAGTATAGAACTTCTCAAGTGCTCCTTTTGTTTTGCGACCATAAGCCCCATCTACAACACCAACATTGTATCCTAGTTGTTGTAACATAGATTGAACATCATATACTTGGTTTGCATGTGCTTGACCTGTCAAAGCGACAGTCATTGATAGCACTGCTATAGTTTTATTAAGTTTCATAAGAATAAACCTCTCTTGTCTCTTATTACTTAATCACTATAGCGTGATTCGTTTTGAATGTCAAGTACTTTTTGTGTTACCGTAATGAATTATTTTGAAGTTTTTATCTGACGTATATGTACGCCATGGGTCAACTATGATGCTATCATCAGTGAAGTCTATGTTATAATCATCACCGTGTGCAAGTAGATAGACACGACTAATGCTTGCGTCTATCGTGTTACACATATCTGGATCATAATAACTAACATCACAACCAATCTCTTTTAGATAATGACCTACCATAATACTACTGCTACCAAACTCAAATGGAACCCCTTTTTTATACGCAGTACCTACAACACATACTGGTAGACCGTTTGCAGTAGACATTAGATATTCTGCCATGTTTAATGCTTGTCGTTCACGTGCAGTCATAATAGAGCCAAACAAATCGTATCCCAAATCATATTTCTCTGCAATCCATCTAACAGTAATCATATCTCTAGGGTGACAAGGTCCGCCGTCTCCCATACCGCCTTTCATGAATTTTGGTCCCATGATAACACTGTCGCATCTTGCTAGTGCATTTGTAATAGTATCTACATTAGTGTTTCCTATTTTATTTGCTAGGTCTTGTATTAGATTAACTAATACAATTTTCGCACTAATAAATGTATTATAAAAGATTTTTGTTAACTCACATTCTTCCCATGTAAATATTTCAACACGTGGTTCATTCTCCATAACACTGTCATAGAAACTAATCAATTCATGTGCATCTTTATCGATGTCTCCATTTTCAGTTCCGATCATAACCATTTCTGGATTAACAACATCATCTCGAATAGTACCTAATGCAATAAGATATGGATTATATACTAGTCTTACGTTTGATGCAAGCGGAGCAATTTGTTCACGAATTGTACCAGGCATAGTAGTACTAATTATAACCATCAATTGTTCTTTAGTACAATACTGATTAGCTTCTTCTACTACGCTTTTTAAAATAGTATAATCAAAATCTTTTGGTTCTAAATCTGATGTGGGATAACGACCATCATAATCTGCATGGTGCGGTGTTGGAAGAGCAACAAAGATAATTTCTGATCCTTGAATTGCTTCTTTCATTGTGTCTTTTTGTGTGATATAATCGCTCTCAAAAGGATTAATATCGTAGCCAGTGACAGTGTGTCCTTTAGATGCAAAAACTTCAGCGCAATCTTTTCCTAATTTTCCAACGCCTAAAAATGTAATATTACTCATATTTTTTACTTTCTATATTTGATGTGGGGATTATTAATAGTATTTATATAAGATAAATAATGTTAGAATACAATCATTAGGAGATACAGAATGATAGAGAATCTAGCAGTAGACTTTGATTTAGATATTTTTAGAAACGCTGATTACACGCAGCATTATGGTAGTTGTATCAGCTATCAAGTCAAAGAACAGACAGACCAACATGAAAAAGCTGGTGGTTTTCCTGCTAGTTATAGCGAAGATAATACACGTATTCAACAAATATGGTTCGAAGAAACAGATGTTGATTATGAAATGTTAGGTAAAAAACTTAACATGGATGTAAAAACTATTAGTGCGATACTACAACCTCCGGGAAATACAGTTACATTACATAGAGATACATTCTTCAAATTTAAAAGTTTATATCCAGATGATACTAGACCTAAAGTAAGAGCAAATATATACTTGGAAGATTGGAAGCCTGGGCATCTAATTCATTATCAAGATCATAATAAAGAATGGCAATGTAGTGATCATTGGAAAGCAGGAGAAGGCTTTTTATGGGATAGTAATCACCTACATTTAAGCGGTAATTGCGGACTTAAAGACAAGTATACACTTCAGATTTCTGGATTTTATACTGGGTAACTGCTTACTGTACTGTACGATCTTTTGGATCGGCAACATGCATACGTAATACATTATGTCTAACCTGAGTCAGGTGGTTAAAATTATATTCAAATCTTGGAATCAATGATTTTAGAATATTTTCCCATTCATTGTCTGGTATCATTGATAGCCTTTCGACTTCAGTGCATATCTTTTTCACTCGTTCAATCCCATCTTCTACTATGTCATAGTCATGGTTTATAATATCATCGAATACATCATAGCCTTGATCTTTGAGTGCCCGAACAGTACCTACGCATCCGTGCATTACAAATAACTGTCCTGTAGCGAAGGGCTTATATGCTTTTTCAGACAAAAAAGGAATATGATCAAAGCCTTTAAATACCGGTTCAAGACCATTGGGCATGGTTTCATGTACGAGTGCGAATTTAGTATTCCACATATGTTTCCATGTAATAGAACTATTTCCGTATGCTAAATTATCAACAAGTGTGTTACTATCACATGTTATATTTTTATCTATTGATCGTAACCAGTCAAAATCCGGATCACTAAGAGGACTGTTCCATTTAGAGTGTGACCATTTTTCTAGTCTATCAATTTGATGTTCTACTGCTTTAAAATCAGTTTGGCCATCTACTAAAGTTCCCAGAGACCAATACATATGTTTAAGTAAATCATTATGGTTCAGCATCAGTGCCATAAAAGTCCTCGGAAACCTACGCCTTCTCATATATGATGTACACAACATGGATCTTTTCTTTTTGTTTTTATAATGATTCATTTGCTTTGCAAAATTTTCTTTAAAATTAATCTTCTTGTCAGCACATTGGTCTGACATAATTTTTTCAAAATAATTTATGAAAATTGTATTATCTCCCATTGGATGAGTCGCATGATCATTAAATTTATAGCATGATGTTAGCCATCGTATTTTTTCTTTTGGTATATCAAAAATATGTTCTAACATATCAAATCTTACGTTAGTCCACCCTTCCATACCATGATCTATATAAAGCAAAGTATTATCATCTTTAATTATTCTAATCAAAGCAGGAGGAAATTTGCTTAAAAAATTAAGTCTATCTTTATTCATCACTGATTTTAGGAACTTTTTTCTTTCTGGTGTAGAATAAAATTCATCAACATCAGCTCCATCTTGTAATGTGCATAATAATTCTGAAGATTTCAAAGTATCAAACCGATCTATTGCATTTCTAATATATATTATTCTGTTTGTTACTATAGTAGGATGTGCCATATGGCTGGGATAATGATAGGTATGAGTAGCCTCAAAAACACCATCAATATGCTCTTGATATAAATTCAGAGTGTCACGAAATGATTTCATTTTATTATCTTCTTTCGATATCTTCTTCGACACAATTAGTTCCGTATTGTATCTCTACTAACTTTAATGGAGTGTCATGTGCGTTGACTAGTTGATGCCACATACCCACTGGTATATGCAATGATTGATGCTTGTAGAACACTCCATGCTCTTCAACATCAGTACTGCTAGAATTTAATGTATTCACAGTTGCAGTTCCTTCTGCCACAAACCAATGCTCGGAACGTTCTTTATGTCGTTGCATTGATAACATACCTCCGGGAGGTACTGCTAATTCTTTTACTTTAGTATGATTGTCATATTCGTGTATCACTCTATAATATCCCCATGATCTAATTGTTTTAGGAGCTTTCCACTCTTCTAGTATCCAAGACGAACTATTCTTTTTATCCTCGCCACCTACACCAAACACAAATTCAACATCATCAAAAATCATTTCAGGGATGTTTTCTTTAGTTCTGTCGCCACCATTTGCAAAGATAATTTCATCATTTGGGTAAATCATTTTTACATTCTTAATAGCTTCTATTGAAGAACCATCATCATCGCTGAATAATATACAATGATCTACCATTTTTAAATTCTCTATAATACGTACTCTTTCAGAGATAGGCATAAACGCTTTTCCCTTTTTTCGAGTAAGCCATGCGTCTGTATTCACACCTACTATGAGTTTATCGCCTAATGATTTTGCAGAATTAAAATATGCAATGTGACCTGAGTGCAGTGGATCAAATCCGCCCGTAACTAATACTATTTTCATAACTATATTTATGTTGCTAAATAATAGCATGAAAGATTTCAGTTACTTTAAAGACATGGCGGAAATACCGCCTACTGAGTTCATGCTTACTCATCCATCCTACGAAAAATTTCCTTACACCTGTAGCTATGAATTTGATGATCATACGTCTGTTAGAAATAAATTAGATAGCGTAAACTGGCGCTTTTCAGAAGAATCTGAATCAGATTTCTATAAACACAATAGTTTAGGATTTAGAAACGATCAAGATTTTGATGATGTTGATTGGGAAAATACGTGTGCTATCGTGGGTTGTTCTCATGTATATGGCCAAGCAATTGAAAATCATAACACTATATCTTCTATTCTCACATCAGAATATAATATACCTACTATGAATTTTGGAGTTGCCGGAGCAAGTAATAGAATTATACATAACAATGCTATTCATGCTATGAAAAAATACAATCCTAAAAAAGTTATTATTATTTGGTCTTATCCAAATAGAAATCATTGGACTCACAATTATAATGTTAAAAATGAACATTGGGAGCATACAAACATCGGAGGTTCTGTAATTTTAACACCTCACGAAGCAAAACTCATGATTAGAACAGATTTCGTACCTTATGAATTTGTTCATATGGATTATAGCCATCATACGTTGTATGAATGTCAATTATACAAAGATATTCATAAACTATTAGGTACAGTACAATACGGTGCCCTTGGTAGAAACAATGGTATATTGCAAGAATTAAAATGGATAGAACCTAAGGACATGACTTATTATAAAATGAATTCAGAATTTGAAAGTAACCCGCAATTATTTGATTGGGACAATCTAAAACATATGAAATACGTTGACGATTTTTATGCAAGAGATATTAGACTAGCAGATTCACTTAGTGAAGCACCAAGACTTGGACATTATGGAAGAAGTATCAATAGAGATATTGCTGATTTAATCTATAGGAAAAACTTTAAATAACTCTAGATATATTCATGTCATAAATAATTGCAGAAATATTCAAAGGAACAATATTATGGATTTCTCTTTAGATCCTTATAATTTAAATACTTTTCCAGATATCGGGTTTATAAGAACTGGGCATCAACCACCTTGGCCACACTGGAATAATCAAACGTATATAAAAAATATTATTAACTTTACTACGGATACAGAACTAAGTCAATACAAAACTATAAAATCTGTACTTAGTGATAAGTACTGGAAATATGCAGATCCTGAATTTGTGTCTTACGAATTTAACAGTGAAGGCTTCAGGGAAAAAGAAGAATTTGATAACATAGATTGGAAGAATACATCTGTTGTAGTTGGTTGTTCATATACGATGGGACATTGTTGTGAAAATGAACATACTATATCTCAAATACTAACCCGTGAGTATGGTATGCCATTTGTCAATGGTGGACAACCCGGCGCAGGTAATAGGACTATACATAATAATGCAATTACATTTATGAAAAAGTATAATCCTAAAAATGTCGTAATAATTTGGAGCTATCATGCTAGATATGCATGGTTAACTATTGATAAAGATAATAATCAAAATTATTGGAACGCAACCCATTATACCCCACAAGATTCGAAAGCTGAAAGAAAAGATGCAATTAGAAACCGCGGAGTCCCATCTTCATATTTTGATTCAGTAAGTTATGATTCAATACATCAATGGAAGAACGCAATAGACATACATAATTTATTAGGTAATAAGCAATATTCTGTTAGCGAAAAATATGAAAAGATGAATTCACATAATAACGATGCATTATGGATTAAACCTAAGGATACGACACTGTATGAAAAATTGTTTATGCCAAATGATATATCACCTGGACCAACATATACACCAGCAGATTTGCAAACTCCAGAACCATATGAACTAATAAACAAAATGTGTTCAAGGGATGTTAAGTGGGATCCATATAGTAATATATTACATCTTAATCATTATGGTGAACAAATGAATAGAGATATTGCAGATTTAATCTACAGAGAAAATTTTAAGTAAATGGATATATTTAATCTAAATGGAACCCCTGCTTTTGATTTTATGAGGGCAGATGTAACACCACATAAATATTTTTTAGGTTCGGTAGAAGAACAGCATTATAATAAGATTAGTAAAGTTATGAGTTCTAAATATTGGAAGTATGCTAAACTTGAAAAGATTAATTATTATAATAATTCTGATGGATTTAGATCAGACAAAGAGTTAGATGAAATAGACTGGAAAAATACTTCAGTTGTTATTGGGTGTTCCTATGTATATGGGCAAGCATGTGAAACTGAAAATACTATATCTGAGATATTAACACGTGAATATGGAGTTCCGTTTTTTAATGGAGGCATTTGCGGTGCAAGCAATAGAATCACACATAACAATGCTATTGCATTCATGCGTAAATATAACCCTAAAAAAGTTATTATTATTTGGAGCTACCCTACTAGAAGTACATGGGTAAATTGTTCTGGTAGTAATAAAAAATGGGAACATCAAACTATATTGCCAATGGGAGTAGACAATATATATAAAAAGACTAAGATACGGGATGAAAAAATACCACCTGAATTCTTTGATGGATACTGTCTTAACACTGTTAATGAATGGAAATTAGCGATTGAAATACAAACGATGCTAGGTAATAAGCAGTATTATGCAATAGACAAGTATATAAATGAATATGATGATGCTAACTGGATCAAACCAAAAGACATGAGATTGTACGAAATGAAACTTGATCTACAACGTGGAAACACAAAATTCACTTTAGAAGACCTACAAAAACCAGAACCATATGAGTTGATTAATAGTCTATATGCAAGAGATTTACATTGGCACCCAAAACAACAACGTGTAGAGTTAGGTCATTTTGGGGAACAAATGAATAGAGATATTGCAGATTTAATCTATAGAGAAAACTTTACTTAACGTAGTTAAGACGTGTTTCTTTAGTATCTGGATCTTTCCAAACATTACCACAATCTTTTATCTTAGCGGTAATTTTAAAGACACCTTTTTTATTTGATAAATCATCTTTAGTAGTAAAGAATGAAACACGGTTACCATCAGTAGTAATAGCATTAACATTCCAACCCGCCCATGCAGTAGCTTGACGCTTAGAGATAATTTCAATTTCAGCAGTGATAGCTTCACCCTTAGTGCCGAGATATTCAGAACCAATTGAACGTTCTGTGAGTTCTTTTTGTTTTTCTTCACGCTCAATATACGCAGGTAGATACGCAACAACTCCGATGTGCATACGAGGCTCAAAATCATCTACATCTGAAATAAATTGATGAATTGAACTTTCAAAATCATTCATGTTATCGCCTAGAACTTTGAACATAAAATCCATTTCTAAGCTGTGCAACATTGCTTCTGCTTCAGCACGTAGTTCATCAGTAATAATATTTGGATCTATTTGTTGAACCGTTTCCATAACAAAGCGATTGGATGATTTGACACGTTCATATCGTTGAACTTCTTCCCCATCTTCGATTTTAGTAACGAAGTCAGAAGCGCCACCACGCTTTAGATATTCACCGTTAATACGTTGTGCAATAATAGCAAGTGCAAGCAAATCTACTTTAGAGATTGACTTATAGATACTATCAGTTACTTCTAACTCAGGGTTAGTGAAAACTTTTGCATCAATCATGATTTAACCCATGT
>Ga0228636_1000555_pt1 | contig 9843 bp, 10 predicted proteins | sample 45DmetaG_FD_182709 | JGI IMG/M metagenome (GOLD analysis project Ga0228636, IMG submission 182709) | Seawater microbial communities from Monterey Bay, California, United States - 45D | ecosystem: Environmental > Aquatic > Marine > Coastal | place: USA: California | collected 2016-11-03 | reverse complement strand
TGTAATTTCGCCAAATCTACAACAAAGCTAACGTATTAGAACGGCCAATTATGCTGGAAAGAGTCGAAAATTTAAAAAGTCAGGTCGAAGCTACCTCCCTCACCAACAAGGAAGAAGCTGAAATTTTCCGTTTACAGTACCTAAGCAAAAAGGGTGCTATTCAGGAGCTTTTTAAAGCATTCAGAGAAGTTCCGGCAGATCAGAAGAAGGCATTCGGTGCAGCGCTAAACACCTTGAAAGACCTTGCTGAGGTCAAGCACAAAGAGGCTTTAGAGGAATTAGAGTCATCTGCCATTGTAGGTCAAAACGGAGATTTAACACGTCCCGGGCAACCTCAAGAGCTAGGGGCGATTCACCCAATTAATGCGATTAAAGACGAGATTGTAGACATTTTTAAGCGCATCGGTTTTAATGTTAGCGAAGGGCCTGAAGTTGAGGACGATTGGCACAATTTTACTGCATTAAATTTCCCAGAAGAGCACCCTGCGCGTGACATGCAAGACACTTTCTTTGTTCAGCGTCATCCAGACTGGGCATTAAGAACACACACCTCTAGCGTGCAGGTTCGCGCTATGGAAAATAACGAGCCTCCTATTCGTACGATTAGTCCTGGTCGCGTTTTTAGAAATGAAGCAATAAGCGCACGAAGCCATTGTATTTTTCACCAAATCGAAGGGCTGTATATAGATAAAGACGTGAGCTTCGCAGATTTAAAGCAAGTGCTTATGTACTTTGCCAAGGAGTTTTTCGGCAAGGCTAAAATTCGCATGCGACCATCGTACTTCCCGTTTACAGAGCCCAGTGCCGAGGTAGATGTTTATTGGGGCCTAGAAAACGAAATAGACTATAAAATAACAAAAGGTACGGGCTGGCTTGAGGTAATGGGCTGCGGCATGGTAGATCCTAATGTTTTACGCGCTAGCGGTATTGATCCAGAGGTTTATACAGGATATGCTTTTGGAATGGGCATTGAACGAATTGCTATGAACCGCTATCAAATTCCAGATATTCGCTTATTCACGGAAAACGATAAGCGCTTTTTAGAACAATTTAAGACAGGGCTCTAGCTAGTAGCGTAGCGTTTATTAGATCGATAAAGAAGGTCTATAGCTCGAGCCAATTCGTGGTCTTTCTCGGTAACGATATTCCCATCATCGTGTGTAGAAAGAGACAAATGTATATATGTATAATCAACGCATATGTTCGGATGATGGTGGTGTTTTTCGGAAAGGGCCGCTACCTTATTTACAAAATCAATTGCTGTAAGAAATGTTGGAAAGACGAACGATCGTCGCAACGTATGCTCCTGCTCTTTCCATAAATGTTGTGTGTGCTCCATACAGTTAAAATAAGAAAAGCCCAACGAACGCCGGGCTTTTCAAGGATAAACAAATTTAGGCCGCCTAGTCAATAGCGGATATTTTAAGCATGTTCGTGAATCCGCGTTCTTGGATTGGCATAGAGGCTATATTCACAATAAGATCACCACCTTTAACGGTGCCGCTCTCTTTTAAGATCGCTTTAATATCCCTAAAGCTCTGATCAGTGCTTTCCATTTTATCGTAGAAGAAGGCCTCTACTCCCCAAACCAATGACATTTGATTCATGATTTGACGGTTGGCAGTGAATACGATAATTTTTGTCTTGGGACGGTGTCCTGCAATTTTAAGCGCGGTATAACCACTGAAGGTCATCGTTAAAATGGCCGCAGCATCAATTTGATCAGCAATTTTAGCTGCGTTATAACAGATGGTTTTGGTGATGTAGCGCTCATTTTTAACGGAGGGTTCGTTTTCAATATTTGGCCTAACATCGAATGTTGATTCCACATGAGCCACAATATTTGCCATGGTCTCTACAACCTTCGCTGGGAATTTACCTACGGACGTCTCTCCAGACAGCATTACTGCGTCTGCGCCGTCACATACAGAGTTTGCTACATCGTTAACCTCAGCACGAGTCGGACTTTGGCTATCGATCATGCTTTCCATCATTTGTGTAGCAATGATACAAGGCTTGGCTTTTAAATGGCACTTCTCTACAATCATCTTTTGCACCATTGGTACCGAAGAGTAAGGAATTTCAACACCTAGATCACCGCGAGCAACCATAATAGCATCTGTAGCATCAATGATTTTATCGATATCTACGACGGCCTCAGGCTTTTCAATTTTAGAGACAATTTTAGCAAACGAACCAAAGTCGTTTATGATTCTGCGCAATTCATTGACGTCGTCGGCATCGCGAACAAAGCTCAAGCCAATCCACTCAACACCCTCTTCCATCGCGACCACAACATCTTTAAGGTCCTTTTCTGTCAAACACGGCAAGCTGACTTTCGTATTTGGGAGATTAACCCCTTTCTTGCTTTTAAGCGGACCCCCTTGAATCACCTTAGTAACCACGGTGTCCTTTTTGTTGGTCTCCAAAACCTCACACATCAACTTACCATCGTCAAGCAAAATATGCTCGCCAGTATTGACGTCTTGGGGAAACTTTTGGTAATTCATGTACACCAACTCTGCAGTACCCTCGACTTTATTGGTCGTGAACGTTAAGGTATCTCCTTCGTTGATAACAGCACCTTCTTCAACGTCGCCTATGCGAAGTTTTGGCCCCTGAAGATCTGCAAGTACAGCCGTTTTGCAATTGAACTCGCTGTTTAGTTCTTTAACCAAACGAATGGTACGACGGTGTGTTTCGTGATCCCCGTGCGAAAAATTCACCCGGAATACGTTTACACCAGCGATAATCATGTCCTTCATGACATCTTTATGCCACGATGCAGGCCCCATGGTTGCAACAATTTTCGTGTTGTTAGAGGTTTCTAATTTCATACAATAAATGTGTTTCTCGTTGTGTTAGTTGTGTGTGTGCCTCAAAATATTGAGCAGTTGTGATTCTTTCGTTTCTTTTTAGGACGGTTTCTAGATCGAACGCAAAGTCCGCGTTTTCCACCATTAAAACGTAGTCCCAGTGTTTGACAGAGGGTAAAAGGTGCTTTTCGGGAATACTATCAAACAAGCTCCAGGCTTCTTCAGCTTGGGTTTGCGCTCCAGAGCTCAAATTTGCAACCATGCACAAAACCTCACCAAAGGGGTCTGAGCCGTCAAAAACGTTGTACTCCCAAACAACATTATTTTCCCATTCGTCTTCTGGTTCAGGCCTGCAGACCAACCGCATTCCGTATTGAATATTTAACCAATAGGCTAATTCATAATCTTTTAGAGGCGAGCGAACACCTACAGCGCTGAAGTTCATCTTCAGCTGAGACAGTGCGTCTATGTGTTTAACTCTAGCCATTTGTTAACTCCGCTGTTTGATTGTAAAAGATCTTTGCCGCTGCTTCCTCACCTTTTTTCTTTGAACTTCCTTCCCCTTGAGCAACAAGCTCATCACCGACGAACAGACCCATCGTAAAGGTGCTGTTGTGTTGCTCGCCGAGTCTGGCCAATTCTTCAAAGCGGAAACTGAGTTTTTTCGACTGGAAATACTCAATGACTTCACTTTTATAATTGTGAGTGGTCAATAATAAATCAGCGTCTTCTATAAACGGGATGACAATAGTTCTCATGACGAAAAACTGAGTCTTTTTAAGCCCAAGATCTATATAAACAGCTCCTACCAAAGCCTCTAGCGCATCGCCGTAGATACTGTCGCCGTGATTGCCCTTTAAGTTGGCCACCAACAGATTAGGCAGGCCCAATTCGTCGGCAACTCTGTTAAGGTTATTTCGCGAAACTAATTTGCTACGGAGTTTGGTTAAATACCCCTCATCTTCTTTTGGAAACCTGTAAAACAGCGCTTCGGCCACTACCAAATCAATAACGGCATCTCCTAAATATTCTAGGCGCTCGTTGTTGCGCTCACCTTTCTTTTTGCGAAAAGGATAGGCGCTTGAATGACGAAGGGCAAGTTTATATAATGAAAGGTCTTTGGGCCAATACCCAACGATTCCCTTGATTTCATTTTTGAACCGGGACGGTTTTAAAGAAAGAAATACCTGGGAAAATCTACTCATCTATTCAGCTTTCTTGAAGAGGACAGAGGCGTTGTGACCCCCGAAACCGAAGGTGTTGCTCAACGCTGCTCTAACCTCTCTCTCCTGAGCCGAATGGAAAGTAAAGTTAAGTTTAGGATCAAGGTTTTCATCGTCGTTGAAGTGGTTGATGGTCGGTGGAACCATTCCCGTATGAATAGCCATGATAGAAGCCATCGCCTCAACAGCACCTGCAGCACCTAAGAGGTGACCGGTCATACTTTTCGTAGATGAAATATTCAGATTGTAAGCATGTTCTCCAAAGACCTTTTGGATGGCCTTCGTTTCAGCAATATCACCTAGTGGTGTTGATGTACCGTGAACGTTTACGTAATCTATATCTTCTGGTTTCAGGCCGGCATCATCAATAGCGTTTGCCATTACGTTGCGCGCGCCCAAACCTTCTGGGTGCGGGGCAGTAAGGTGATGTGCGTCGGCACTTAGCCCGCCGCCAACCATCTCTGCGTAAATCTTTGCACCGCGTGCTTTTGCGTGTTCGTATTCTTCTAAAATGATGCCAGCACCACCTTCGCCCATCACGAATCCATCGCGCTCGGCATCGAATGGCCTAGAGGCGGTTGTTGGATCGTCGTTTCTTGTAGATAGCGCGTTCATTGCATTGAACCCTCCCATCCCTACAGGGTTAATGGCCGCTTCTGAACCACCGCTAACGATGACATCTGCTTTGCCAAGTCGGATTAAGTTAAACGCATCAATAAGCGCATTTGTAGAAGAAGCACAAGCGCTTACAGTGGTATAGTTGGGACCACGTAATCCGTGTTTCATAGAGATTCGACCAGGCGTAATGTCTGAAATCATCATCGGTATGAGAAAAGGATTAAAACGAGGATTGAGATCGTTTTCTACAAATCCTTTGACTTGGTCAAAGAATGTATCAATACCGCCGATACCAGAACCCCAGATAACACCAATACGATCAGGGTTTTCTTTTTCAAAATCCAACCCGGAATCGGCAATAGCTTCGTCAGCTACTACCATTCCGAATTGTGTAAAGCGATCCATACGACGAGCTTCCTTGCGGTCTAGCAAGTCGTTGGGAATAAAATCTTTTACCTCACACGCGAAGTGTGTTTTAAACAATGAGGCATCAAATCTCGTGATGGGTCCGGCACCGGATTTTCCAGCAAGGAGATTCGTCCAAGTTTCTTCGGCTGTGTTGCCCACAGGCGTGAGCGCACCTAGCCCTGTTACTACTACGCGTTTCAGGCTCATAAAAAAAGACTTTTGCTTATGCTAAAGCTTCCTCGATGTAAGAGATAGCTTGACCTACTGTGCCAATGTTTTCAGCTTGATCGTCAGGGATCTGGATATCAAATTCTTTTTCGAATTCCATGATCAATTCAACGGTGTCTAGCGAATCCGCACCTAGGTCGTTAGTGAAGCTAGCATCTGCATTAACTTCGTTTTCGTCGACACCTAGTTTGTCAACGATGATAGCTGTTACTTTTCCTGCAATTTCAGACATGATTAGAATAGTTTAATAATCGCCACAAAGAAAATAAAACTTTAGTTATCCCCCACAGCGGATATCTCGGCTTAAATTTGCGTCTTCAAGGTACGAAAATCATGTTAAGAATAGCCATACTTGCCTCAGGTTCAGGAAGTAACGCGGAATCATTAGTTCGTTATTTCGAGCAATCCGGTGCTGCTAGGGTAAATTTAATAGTTACGAACAACCCAAAAGCAGGCGTAATTGAGCGCGCTAACCGATTAAATGTTGTTGTTGAGGTCTTTTCATCGAACGCAGAAAGCGATGCGGTTTTAACTATTTTGAAAGAAAGGGCAGACCTGGTTTTGTTAGCGGGTTATTTGCAAATGATACCCAAGGAATGGACACTGGCATTCAATGGGCGAATGTTGAACATTCACCCCGCATTATTGCCAAACTTTGGAGGGAAAGGCATGTACGGTAAACACGTCCATAGAGCAGTTAGTAAATCCGGAGTGCATGAAACAGGCGTCACAATACACTTAGTGAATGAATCCTATGATGAAGGAGCTATAATCGCGCAATATGGGGTAGAAATTGAACCAGGATCTTCACCAGAAACCATTGAGGCAAGCGTTCGAGAACTGGAGCTGGAATATTATGGTCCTACCGTTGAAGGGTGGATCGAACAAATGGCACTAAGCAATTGAGAGTAACGATATATACTGACGGAGCAGCAAGCGGCAACCCAGGACCAGGAGGTTATGGAGTTGTTTTAGAGAGTAGTGCCGGCCATCAAAAAGAACTGAGCGGAGGCTTTCGGCTTACCACAAACAACCGCATGGAATTGCTCGCCGTAATTCAAGGTCTTCGTGAGCTCAAAAGCGACAAAATCGAAGTTGTGGTAGTGAGCGATAGTAAATATGTCGTGGATGCCGTTAACAAGGGCTGGTTGTTCTCGTGGGTTAAAAAAGGCTTCAAGGACAAAAAAAATCCAGATTTATGGCGTCAAATACTGCCACTGCTCAAAAAATACAATCCTACGTTTCAATGGGTAAAGGGCCACAATAACCATCCGCAAAACGAACGTTGCGATGCATTGGCGGTGATTGAAAGTAAAAAGAAAGGCCTGCCAGTAGATGCTGGATACGAAGAGTCGATTTAAAGCTTTATATAGTCCTCTGGGTTTATAGCGCTGCCGTCGTACCAGAGCTCGAAATGAAGATGAGGACCTGTTGAGTTTTCACCGCTGTTGCCAATAATTGCAATGGCCTCACCGCTTCGAACGTATTCGCCGACCTCTTTAAGTAACGCACTGTTGTGTTTGTAGGCGCTTACAAGGTTGTTTTCGTGTTGGATTATAATAATGTGCCCATTTTCGCTGGTCCAGTCTGCAAAAACCACGATGCCCTCATAACAAGACTTGATCGGCGCGTTCTTTGTGGAAGCGACATCTACTGCAAAGTGGCCCGTTGTGCGGTCAAAAGAAGACGTTACTACACCTTCTACAGGCGCTAATAGTTGTGGAATGTCCAATTCTGCAGCGCTTTGCTCTAAGCTAAAGGCGGTTTCATCTTCTACCCATTCTCTAAACGCACTATCCGTTGGACTAGGGCTTGAGAGCAAAACAGCGGTATTAGCAGTGGTATCTTCAGACGCGACATCCCGAACAACGGAATCTATTACTTCTCCTTGCAAAATTCGCTGAATTCCGCTCACATAACGCTCATTTTGGCGCAAAACACCTTCCAAACTGTCTGTTTTTAAGCTTAGTTCTATGGCTTGACGACGAATTTTAGAAGAAGCATAACCAGGAACCAATTCTTTTAATGGCGTAAAAGCAATGACGATAGAAGTGATTGTAATAGTAAAAACAATAGCGAAAACACTGAACGTAAAAACGTTCAGTGGGCTAAGGCGAAGGGTTAAGAGCTCCTCGAAGGTATCGTCATTCAGAATGACCAAGCGAAATTTATTACGCCACCGCTCTACGCGTTTTTGTTTCGTTTTTTCTGTTGCCATGATTAAAGACAAATATCGTGCTCTGAATTTCTCTCGGGGCGTGAAATAAAATAATTTTAGGGCGTTATTAGAAATATGTTTTATACCAAACGACTTTTTGCATTCGCGGCTGCACTTTTATTAGCCTCTTGTTCTACGACTAAGGACCGTTGGGTGAACAGAAAGTACCACGAAGTAACCGCACATTACAATGCATACTTTAATGGTGAGGAGGCTTTTGACGAGGCTGTAGAACAGTTTCAAAACGGCGAAGAGTGGGATTTTGAACAATTCTTACCCATTTACTTTTGGCCAGACGCAGACCAAGCGCCCGGGTTATTTTCGAAAATGGACCGCGCCATTGAGAAGAGCGCGAAAGTGGTGAAGAAGCACAGCATGGTCTTTGCCGGTAAACAGAAGAACGACTACGTTTTTAAAGCATATCTATTAATTGCGCGAAGTCGATTTTATAAGCATGAGTTGATACAAACCCTTGAGGCAACATCGTATATAGAAGATAATTTCGGTCGTATCGAGCTGGCAGAAGATGAGGTTTTTTGGGCAAAGCTTTTGGCAGCACAGACGCATATTCGGATGGAAAACTTCTTTCAGGCCGAACAGCAATTGGACGAACTCTACACGAAAAATCTTCCTAAAGCTGAATTACACCAGGCGCAAAAGACAATGGCCTATTTCCATTTTTCACAAGAACAGTGGGCAGAGGCGCAGGGCTGGGTTGCAGCAGCAGCACAGAGTGCTAGTGTAAAGTCTGAAAAGGTACGGCTGACGTATCTCAACGCGCAGTTTTTAGCAAAGCTTGGTAAAGGCTATGAGAGCGCATTAGCCTATGAAGACGTGCTGAAACTTCACCCTGACGATTATGACATCACTTTTTCTGCGCAAATCAAGCGAGCAGAGAATTTTGATGTTTTTATGGAAGACATTAGCATCATTGAGAAGGCATTGAATAAGATGCTTAGGGACGATAAAAACATCACGTATCGCGATCAGATTTATTATGTATGGGCCTTGAAAGAATTGGACCTAGAGTATTACCCTGAGGCTGAGGTTAACCTTCGTAAGAGTATCGCCGCATCTGTAGACAACGCACGTCAAAAAGGGAAAAGCTATTTAAAATTGGCTGGAATTGCATTTGATTTTAAATCGTTTGTTAACGCTCAAGCGTATTACGATAGCGCTATCGCCGTTCTACCAATGAATTATCCAGGGTTAGATACTCTTGAAGAGCGCACCTCTGTATTAAATGATTTGGTAGCCCAGCTAAACGTTGTGGCTCTTGAAGACAGTCTTCAGTCGATGTACGGGTTGAACGATCAGGCTTTGCGACAAAAATTTGAAGACTACATAGAGGCTAAGCAGGCTCGAGAAGAGGAGGCAGCAAGGCGCGCTGAAATTGCAGCAATGCGCGCAGCGGAAAACGCCCTTTTAGCGGATGCGGGTCCACAGGCAGGTGGAGGCTCTGGACAATGGTATTTTTACAACCCAACCGTTCGAGCAAAGGGTGTGGCGGCATTTAAACGCACGTGGGGAAACCGAACACTAGAAGACCACTGGCGAACAAAGGACAAGCCAGTACAAGGGTTTGCCGTGCAACAGACAGAGACGACGGACTCCACTACAAGTGACTCTACTAAGGCATTGTTGCCGAGCGATGAAAATAGCGTGGATTATTACCTCGCCCGTGTTTTAAAAACAGACGACGATTTAAAAGCCAGCTTGCAGCGAGAAGCCGTTGCTAAAAGTGAATTAGGGTTTATTTATAAAGACGGACTTAAGGACAACAATGAAGCTGAATTGGCATGGGCAGACTACATGAATGAGTTTGAGTCTTTTGCACAGACGACGCCGAAAGTTCTATATGGCCAATATTTACTTTTCAACGAACAAGAAGCAGAAGATAAAAGTGAAGCGGCAAAATCTGTTCTTTTGACAAACTACGAGAACAGCCCTTATGCGGCCTTATTGCGCGGTGAAAAGAAAGGCCCTAAAATCCCTTTAGAAGAGCAAGAAGCCTATGATGCTGCGTTTGTCGCGTATGAATCGGGTCAATTTAAATCAGCGACAGCGCTACTTCATACGTTCACCATAACTTACCCGAATAGCGCGCTTTTACCCAAAACAGGCCTACTATCAGCATACATTACAGGCACTTCCGGAGACGCGGAGGCGACTATCGAATCGCTCCAAGAAGTGGTTAAAATGTATTCAGGAACAGAAGAAGCTACTCGCGCCGCTCAGCTTTTAAGCATGCTGCAAGACGAGGAGCGCGGAAGTGAGGAAGGGCCAAATCGCGGAATGGGAGACCTAAAAGTGAATAAGGTAGATTTACAGC
>Ga0228636_1000553_pt1 | contig 9862 bp, 12 predicted proteins | sample 45DmetaG_FD_182709 | JGI IMG/M metagenome (GOLD analysis project Ga0228636, IMG submission 182709) | Seawater microbial communities from Monterey Bay, California, United States - 45D | ecosystem: Environmental > Aquatic > Marine > Coastal | place: USA: California | collected 2016-11-03 | reverse complement strand
ATGCAACCTTAACAGTAAGAGCTCATGAAGCTGGAAGTCACCAGAAAAAGGGCTGGGAGACATTTACAGATGAAGTAATTAAGCAAATTTCTAATAATAAAGAACATGTAGTTTTTTTATTATGGGGTGGTTTTGCAAAGAAAAAAGCAAAATTGATTGATAAAAAAAAGCACTTTATTTTAGAATCTGGTCATCCATCACCATTAAGTGCCAATAGAGGCTATTGGTTTGGTAACAAACACTTTTCTAAAACCAATGAAATACTTAAAAGTTTAAATAAAACTATTGTGGAATGGTAGGTAACAGCGTTAAGTTATAATAAGGTAATACAATAGAATCTAAAATATCTTCTGTATTATCGTTATAATTTACAGTTACTGTAGTATCTGAATTAATCCATTTAGCAATTTTGGCTAATCTTTTTTTATTCAATTTTTTTATGACTGTAACTCCCATTTCTTTCAAAATTTCAGCATTATATTTTTGCTCAAATTGAGATTTCATTGGAATAACCATAAGTTTTTTATTCATATAAAGTGCCTCAGATGGCGTTTCAAAACCGGCACCACAAATAACACCATTACTAGATGCCATACTTTTTACAAAATCAAATTCATTAACAGGATAAATAATAATATTTTTCTTATAAATTAATTTATTAGTTTCTTTAGAAAAAATATGCCATTTAACAATTGGGATGTTAGCTAAAGCTTTTGCTATTTTTTCATGATTATAGGCTGGTAGATAAACTGTATAATGGCCTTTATTACTTACTCTTTGATTTCTAATTTTTTGCCTAATTATTGGGGTAAATATAGAAGACGAACTTGTTTTAAAATCAAAACCAAACTTGTTTGTTGCTGGTGCATAATACTTTAAAAGTAATCTTTCTAAGAAGTATTTTTTAGATTTTAAAATTGAATCTTCATTATTTAGCAATGCATTTTGATGACTCAATGACACTATATTTACAGCTTTCAATCTAGCAGCCCAAGCAGACACAGGTTCAAAGTCGTTTATAATTAAATCATATTGTTTAACTGGTAAACTTCTTACCTCTTTAAAAAACCTAAATAAATTTAAGTTTAGTATAGTTTTCCATAAGTTAATTCCTCCATTTTTACCAATCACAAAATTTAGTCCTTTTAAATTATATTTAGCTTTATAAGTAAAAGGCAAACTGCTGTTTTTACCACTAATTAAAATATCTACTTCAGCTTTTTCTGATAATATTGGTAATATTTCATGAGCTCTAATTAAATGACCATTTCCTGTACCTTGAAAGGCATATAATATCTTCATAAGCTATGATTTATTGAGGTTAAATTCTTTTAAAAGTTCATTAAATAGAATTTCATTCTCTTTCAACTTTTCTTTATTCTTTTTCTTTTTCTTTTTCTTTTTTGAAATTGCTTTTAGAGTTTCGTCTTTGTTATATTCGTACAAAGACCATTCTTTGTTGTTATATTCTAAAGCTGTTAAATTTTCAATCCAATCACCTGAATTTAAATACGTTGTTTTTCCTTTTTGATTTTCAAATACTCTAATTTCTGGTTGATGAATATGTCCACAAATAACATAATCATATCCATAATCTATAGCAATATCTGTTGCTGTTTTTTCAAAATCATTAATAAATTTTACAGCTCCTTTTACACTGTTTTTAATTTTTTTAGAGAAAGAAAATTTACCATAACCTAGTAAGCCACTTAACCAATTAAAAAATGTATTTATTAGAATTAGCAAATCATAACCTTTACCACCTAATTTTGCTAACCATTTAGAGTGTTTCATGGTAACATCAAATACATCACCATGAAAAAACCAAGCTTTTTTACCTTGTAAATTAAAGGTTAACTTGTTTATTATCTTAAAATTACCAAGTTTAAAGCCCTTGAATTTCCTCAACATTTCATCATGATTTCCTGTAATGTAATAAACTGTTGTATTTTTTAATAAAAGTGATGTAATTTGTTTAATTACATTCATATGAGACTTTGGAAAATACCTTTTGTTAAATTGCCAGATGTCTATAATATCGCCATTTAGTATTAGTTTTTCTGGCTCTATAGACTTTAAATAGTTTAACAATTCTTTTGCTTTACTACCATAGGTGCCTAAATGAACGTCTGATATTACAACTATTTCAACTTTTCTTTTATTGCTTTTTTTCATTTTAAAATAATTAGTTAATATTTCTAAGATGCTGAAGTGATAGAAATTAACTGAACTTTTTAATCTAATAGTTTTAACAAATTACATTAAATAATTAGTGTTGAAGTAAAATAAAAATGAAGAATTTGTAATGGAATTATTATAAAAAGGTAATTAAACTGTTAAAAAATAAAAAATCCGCTAAAAAAGCGGATTTATCGAATTTGAATAAAGAAACAAATTGAATTACAAAACATCAACTTGATTTACTTCTGTTTGATTAGTTGTGGTATTGTCTGCTAAACCACAAGATTGAGACATACTTCTGCAAGAAGAAAAGCTAACTATACCAATAATACAAATTACAATAAATACTATTTTCTTAATTTTTTTAATTTCCATGTGTTAAATGTACATATTTTTTATGAATAGTTCAGGGTCTTTCTTTTTACTTATAACGTTAAAGGTTTTCATTTTATTTTGAATCTCTGAAATTAATTCAGTAGTAATTGGTTCACTATCATTCCATTCTGTAATAGCCAACCACTTTTGAATATCAGCTTCTTTTTGTTGATACCTTTTAGCTAGAATTTTATCAATTTGATTAATTTCTTTAAAGTCTTTAGTGATATTATTGATAACCTTTAAAATGTTTTTTACATCATTTGAGTTGTTTTGTAACACTTCATCTCTAACTGCAATCACAAAACAGGGCCAAGGAGTAGGGCAGTCATCTATTCTTCTAAAGATACCATTATCTACATAGGGTTTAGTTGTAAAATGTTCCCACATAAAATAGTCTGCACTTCCATTGCTAAGTGCATCAATACCTCCTTGTAGATCTTTGACAACTTTAAATTTAAGATTAGAAATATCCCAACCTTGATTGTAAGCATTTACAATTGCCATTAAATGCGATCCAGATCCATATCTACTAATTGCAATTGTCGCATTTTCTAAATCTGAAATAGATTTAAAACTTGACTTTGCAGTAACATGTATTCCCCAAATCAGTGGAGATTTAACGTAAGTCTGTACAATTTTAGAAGGATTACCAGCTGCAATATCTTTAATTATACCTTCTGTTAATACTATAGCAATATCAACTGTACCTTCTCTTAAAGCTTTACACATTTGACCTGTACCACCATGAAAATCTTGCCAGCGTAAATTAATATTATGTTTAGTGTATTCTTTGTTTTTTAAGGTAATATACCATGGATAATTAAAATGTTCTGGTACACCTCCGATTTTTAGATTTATCATCTTTAACTTACAATTTTATCTAAAGTGTATAGAATTAAATCATCTACTACTTTATATGGATTTTCACTAAATGTACCATTTGCTCTATTAGCAATGATAGCATTCATAGAAACTGCATGATGACCTAATAATTTTGAAAGACCATAAATTGCAGATGTTTCCATTTCTAAATTAGTAATTCTGTTTCCTTCAAAATTAAAACTATCTATTTTTTGATTTAATTCTGGGTCTTGTATGGCTAGTCGTAAAACTCTTCCTTGTGGTCCATAAAATCCACCAGCAGTGGCTGTTATACCTTGGTAAATGTTTTTAGAAGATAAATTTTTCCCTAAATGAATAGAGTTTGCAACTACAATTGGATATGATTTTTTTTCATTCCAATTTGTGTGTTTTATAAATGCTTCTTCAATTTTTGGATGAGAAATTTCATCTACTTGATAAGATAGCAACATGCCACTTAAATCTATTGCATGTGAGCTTAGTAAAAAAGAATTTATAGGTATATCTTTTTGTAAAGAACCAGAAGTGCCAATTCTAATAATATTTAACTGAGTTAATTCTTTTTTTATTGCTCTAGTATCTAAATCTATATTAACTAATGCATCTAATTCATTTAAAACAATATCAATATTATCTGGCCCAATACCAGTAGAAATAACGGTTAAACGCTTATTTTTATAATATCCAGTTACTGTTTTAAACTCTCTTTTTTGAGTAGTAAAGTCAATAGATTCAAAGTGTTTTGTAACCTTATTAACTCTATTTAAATCACCAACAAAAATTATATTTTTTGCAATATTTTCTGGTTTTAAATTTAAATGATAGACACTACCATCTGGATTTAAAATTAATTCAGATTTTTTTATAGACATCTAAGAAGTAATTTGCAATAATTTTTCTGATTGATGATTAAACAAGAAACTATATTTTTTAGAACCTCCTAAATATGCATCATCATTTCTTAATTGAGCATAAAAGTTAAGTTGATTCTCTAAAACTTGTTTACCTTTCTTATTTAATTTAACTGGATTAAAGGAATAAAATAATTTACTTAAATGATTAATTTTATTAAAATATTGTAAATCTCCAAAACCGTAAACTTCTCCATCTTTTAATAATTTGCCAACTAACTTATCTTTTGAAGTTAAATTATTTTCATTAGCTGTTTGTAAGATTGAAGTTTCAATTTTATTTAAACCATTTTCTAAAGAAGGAAATCTTAAAATATGGGCTTCTATTGCATTTGCCAAATATTGAAAAGGAGACATTGGATCGAATTTGTAAACAGTTTCTAAACGAAGAGGGGAGTCTGAACAATATAATTGCCAAATGTAATCTGCGTATTCAATATCATCTTGTGTAAGCGCAATTCTTTTCTTATAATGATTATTTATTTGGTTTTCTGTTAGTTCTACTAAAGATTTTAATTTTTTAGAGCCTTTTACTTTTCCACTACAAACTAAAGATATATGATAACCTTTTCTATATCTTTTTAACCAGCTTATAACAGCAATCATATTAATTTGACAGAATAAATCATGCTCAAACCAAAGCACTATTTCATTGGTTTTTTTTTTGTTACAAAGTGCTCTATATTCTTTTAAAGTATAATCTATAAACTTTTGTTTGCTTACTTTGTATGAAGTTTTAAAAAAGTCATATCTACTTTTCCAAAAAGATTCACTACCTACATCTGTAGTAGTTTTACCTTCACAAAGCATTTCTCTCCAAGTAATAAAATCACCAGAAAAATTTAATTCTTTAAGATAATTAGTAGTACTATCACCATTTGTAATGTGTAAAATTGAAGTTCCCATAAATAATTTACTAACGTTTTTTGGTTTTATTTATTGTGTTGATTAATTATTATCCACCAACACGTTTTACTTTAAATCCATTTTCTTTTAACATAGCCATTATTTTATCTCTATAATCTCCTTGAATTATTATTTTTTCGTCTTTAAAACTACCACCAACAGAAAGTTTTGTTTTTATTTCTTTAGCTAGTATTTTAAAGTCTTTAGTTGCCCCATTATAACCTTCAATTATTGTAATAGGTTTACCTTTTCTTTTTTCGTATTTACAAATAATTGGTTCGTCTTGTAACCATATATTCGATTTTTCCTTAACAGGTTCAGGAGTTTCTTGATGATCTGGAAATAAGTTTTTAAGTTGATCTTTTAAATCCATTATTTTTTTAATCCTAATTCTTTTAAACGTTCATCTAAAAACTCACCAGCTGTAATATCTTCAAATTGTTTTGGGTTTTCATCATCTATACAATTTTCTAAAACATCTAATTTCATATCAGAAATAGGATGCATAAAAAAAGGAATCGAATAACGAGAAGTACCCCACATTTCTTTTGGAGGATTTGTAACTCTATGAATTGTAGACTTTAATTTATTGTTACTATGTCTAGATAACATATCACCTACATTAATCATTAATTCATCTGGTCCTGCAATAGCATCTATCCATTCTCCTTTATGATTTTGTACTTGTAACCCTTTACCTTGTGCACCCATTAATAATGTAATTAAATTAATGTCTCCATGAGCAGCAGCTCTTTCTGCACCTTTTGGTTCAGTTTTAATAGGAGGGTAGTGTATAGGTCTTAAAATACTATTTCCGTTTTTAATATAATTGTCAAAATAAGTTTCTTCTAAACCTAAATGTAAAGCTAGAGATCGCAACACAAATTTTGCTGTTTTTTCTAACATTTGGTAAGCTTCTTTACCTACTTTATTAAATTTTTGAAGTTCTTCTACAATTACATTTTCTGGATACTCTTTTGCATATTTAGAGTCTGCATCTACATATTGACCAAAATGCCAAAATTCTTTTAAATCGCCTTCTTTTTTACCTTTTGCAGATTCTTTTCCAAACGAAACATAACCTCTTTGTCCTCCAATTCCTGGTATTTCATATTTCTCTTTTATTGCTGTAGGTAAATCAAAAAAGTTTTTTATTTCTGCATACAACTCATCTACCAATTTATCATCTAAGAAATGGCCTTTTAAGGCAACAAATCCTATATTTTCATATGCGTGTCCTATTTCTTTGATAAATTTTTGTTTTCTGCTTTCATCATTAGATAAAAAGTCAGCTAAATTTACACTTGGAATTTTATTCATCTTCTATAAATTCGAGTTAAAGTTAGTAAAAAAAGAGCTCAAAAATTTTTAAAAATAAGCCCAGTTTTTTCTGAATTATTATTTTTTAGGGATTTAAATTTAGTAAATATTTATTATTTCTTTTTAAAAGGTATTAAATAAGATAACGTATAGTTAAATCCAAAACCTGTTCCACTTTCAAAAATCCTATTAAAACCTGGGGAGTATAATGTTTTAAAATTATCTGGTTCTTTTACATTTAATAATACTTTGTAAGAAAAGCTGGCACCAATAAAAAAGTTTTTAAAAGTTTCTACTTTTAGACCAAACATAAATTCTGTCCAATGTGAATTTAAACTTGTTGTTACTGGAGTATTTATTGGAGTAGTTGGGAAATAAGGATTATTTACATTTGGAGAATAACTATTTAATGTTTGATCAAAAACACTAAATCCATATCTTAAACCTACAAAAATTTCATTGTTCATATCTAACCAATTCTCATAAGCATTATAGTTAAAACCTAATCTTATATAGCTTCCTTTAGCTGTTGAATTAGAATAATCTTCTTGTGTTGTTTCATCTTCGAAACCTAATTCTGCAGCAATGAAAAAGCGTTTAGAAATTCTATAATCTGCAATAATTTCTAATCCAGTATTATAATCACCATCAATAGCTGCTTTAATGGGTTTACTAATGTCTATTCCTAATCGAATTCCATAAGGAGAAGTATACACAATAGAATCATTCTTTTCTTCTATTTTTTTAGTTGGTTCTTGTGAAAAAGTAGAAACTACAACAAAACAGAAAATAATACTAATGAAATATCTGTACATGAGCTGAGTTTTGATTTTCTATAGATGTTAGTGTTGTAGGTGTAAAGTCAGTAATCCAAGTACTACTAGAAGAAAATGTTACATTTTCATAAATAGATTTAAAACCACATGAGCGTGATACAAATTCATTTCTTATTGTGTAGTTGATGGTAAATTGATTGACTACATTTCCTTCAGAAAGATTATAAATAGTTTGGTTTGAAGCTGTATTTAAAGGAATTACTAAAGAATCTGTTGCTTGGTTGATGAAAATAGTATCTTTATTTTCTGCCCAAACATATAAGCCAGAAGTAGATTTTAAATCACCTCTATTTATATCATCATAAAAACGTAAAATTAAATTTGGAGTAACAGGAGATTGTGTACAAAAATCATCTTTAGTGCAACTCCAAATGATCATCAATAATAATAATAAAGTTACTATTGTTTTCTTCATGTTATTCTTCTACTTCAACTATTTTATTAATAGCTTCTGCTAATTTAAAATCTAATTCTGTAACACCATCAGCATCATGAGTTGTAAGTCTAATTTCTAAAGTATTATAAACATTTGTCCATTCTGGATGATGATTTAAGGCTTCACATTCAAAAGCGATTCTATTCATTGCAGACATACAATCTTTAAAGTTGTCGAACTCAAAATCTGTGTGTAATGCATCTTCATAAAAATCCCAGTCAATTAGGTTTTCTATTCGTTTTTCAATTTCTTGGTTTGATAGTTTTTTCATAATTCAAAAGTAATAATTTACTAAGTGAAAATTAAGGTACAGATATTTTTGTTTATAAGTTTTTAATCGTAAGTTTTTTCTAACTGATATTGCTTACAACTAATAACTCTATTTTCTTTAAATATTAACTCTAAACATTCTTGATTATTATTAAAAGCTCCAGGTTTAAAGCCTAAGTTATAGTTCCAAATTTGTTCTGAGTTAGCTTTTAAAGTATCATCCCAACCAAACCATTCGCTTTTGCCTAATTTACTTTCTATTTCTTCTTTAGTTTTTCCAATAAATAATTTTTCGTCTATGATATAATTACTCATTTCATATCTAAGATTTGGTTTTTCTAACCATTGAGTAGCGTTAAAATATTTTTGATGATGATAGCTACTAAAAATGTTTAACAATGGATAAAATATGTAGAAATAAACTACTGGTGTTAAAACTATAGTAATTATAATATTTAACCATTTTCTTTGATCATCAATAGATTTTATAAAAAACCATACTAAAATAAATACTATGATTAAAAAGATAATCATTAATGGTGTTACAATCATAATCTCTAATTTTTCTCAAATAAAACCACTGTTTCTATATGACTTGTATGAGGAAATTGATCTACTAAGCTAATCTTTTTAATTTGATAACCAGCTTCTCTTAACGCTTCTGTATCTCTTGCCTGTGTTGCAGGATTACAAGAGACATACACCATTCTATCTGCATTTAATTTAATGATTTTTTGCAGCGTTTTTGGTGCAATACCAGCTCTTGCAGGATCTAGTATAATCGTTTTAATTTTATTTTGAAATTCTGGATGTTGATTTAAAAATTTACCAACATCTGCAGCATAGAATTCTAAACCTTCTATATGATTTCTTTTTGCATTTTCTTTTGCATCTTCTATAGCAGAAGCTACAATGTCTACACCAATTATTTTTGTATTGTCACTTTTAGAAGCTACAATTTGGCCAATAGTACCAGTTCCACAAAATAGATCCATAACTACAGTATTATCTACTTTAGATTTATCTTCTAAAACATAATCAACTACTTTAGAATATAGTTTTTCTGCAGATTTTGGATTGGTTTGAAAAAAGCTTTTCATACTTATTTCAAAGTTTAATCCTAAAAGCTCTTCAACTATTTTGTCTTTACCATAAACCAAACTAATACTGCCTGAAGTTGCTATGGTTCTATCTCCAACTTCATCGTTTATAGTATGTAATAAACCAGCAACTCTAATGCCAAATAATTCTACTAAATATTTAGCAAATTTGTTTAAATCAAACTTTGGTAAATCATAAGATGTTGTTACTAAATTAAATAATAACTCATTGGTTTTATATGATTTACGAACTACAAAATATCTAAAAAAACCTTCTTTTTTTGGTCCATGCCAAGGTTGTAAACCTGTTTCTAAACAATATTTTCTTATGTTTTTTAAGTTGTCTTCAAACTGTTTGTCAAACAAACCAGAATCTTTTTCAAGATTATCTCCCATCCACCAAACACCTCGTCTTTTAAAACCAAGCGTAAATTCATCAACATCTGTTTTATTTACTCTATCATAACCAATAGCAGAAAAACCATATTCCATTTTATTTCTGTAATGAAACACGTTTGGAGAGGTAATAAATTCATCAAATAAATCTTCAATGTTATCTACTTTTCCTATCCTTTTAAAAAGAGATAATGTACTTTCTTTTTTATATTGATGTTGTAATGCTATTGGTAAATTAATATAAGGAGCACCAGCTATATCTTGATA
>Ga0228636_1000551_pt1 | contig 9884 bp, 12 predicted proteins | sample 45DmetaG_FD_182709 | JGI IMG/M metagenome (GOLD analysis project Ga0228636, IMG submission 182709) | Seawater microbial communities from Monterey Bay, California, United States - 45D | ecosystem: Environmental > Aquatic > Marine > Coastal | place: USA: California | collected 2016-11-03 | reverse complement strand
TAAGTTTCGTATATACTCCAGAAGATGGCCCTGTATTAACATCCGTATTTACCCAATCCTCCAGCGTACCATCAGCAACCTCAGCCGCAGTAAAGGATTCCTCTGCATCATCACTAGACCGCCTCACGTCCACTACGTTCCCTGTGTAGGTCGTGCTAAGGTTACGCAAGCTATACGCAGCAGCAGGGGTTCCAATGCTAGTCCCTCCCTCTGGAACTGGTATGCGTCCATCTTCGGTCTCCACGCCGATGTCCAAAGGTGGAACAGTCTGGGAGTTCACCCAGTTCACCATCTCCCCTGACTCGATCTGCGCTGCCGAAAAATCCTTCTCGTCGTTGTCGCTTGCTCGACGCACACGAACAACATTGTCCCCGTTACCATTCAAGGCACGGAGACTATATGCAGCAGCAGCCCCTCCATATTCAGCGAGGAGACGATCCCCCAACCTGTCGGTCAAGGGCTGGCGATCCATGGAACCCTTCAGGGAGAGGTGCATATTAAATCTTGTGGAGTGCTACTAGGCCTGCGGAAAGTGTTACTGATGTAAACTTACCATAGATTACTGTCCCTGCCGAGAAACTTGTCTGGAGCTTGGCAATGTTACCGATGGAATCACCAGCAACTGCGCTGATGGTTGCGTCCTTCAGGAACTGAATAGCACCAAAGTTACCAGCAGTTGCGCCAGCAGCAGCATCAATAATGATTGAGCCTACGGATGAGAACTCAAGGGCGTTGTTTCGTGATTTTGACATAATTTTATTTTACCTTGCTTGTCTATTAATATAAGTTGAGAAACGCTTGAGGGCAGTGTTGTTGTTCATCATGTTGTCCACCCTCTCAAGCTCCATGGCTATGTAGCTTTGTGCTACGCCCTCCTCGGCTAGTGCCTGCTCTTGCTTTTGATCCATGCGCAAATAGTCGGCATAAGCACCATGTGCCAAGAAGAAGAACCACTCACCAGGAATATTCGTGCTGTTTGCAGTAAACTGTGGAAGCTCCTTTTTGTATGTGACGTAAACTACATTGGCAGTTTCAGTCGTAAGGTTAAGAATGTGCGCTCCGACAGAATCTACATAAAAGTCATACTCAATGCTTGAGTTGCGAACCATGGGTTGAGTTCTGTGGATTCTAATAAACTCGTGGATGTTAGCTACATCTACCAATCTTGGCGCAGGGCCAGCACCGTCGTCATCTACCGCGAAGGCATCAATCGGTCCAGACCCATTATTGCCATCGTAATACAAATACTCATCAGCAGCACCCTCAGCAACATCAACAGCGGTTGCCTTAACTAGGTGCCAAGTGTTATGTGTTTCGTGTGTTTCACGACGAATGACATAGAGGTAATCCCCCATGTCCTTATACCAAACATCGTGATTGTTAAATTGTGTGTCGCTCTTGATATACAGGCCATTGACTGCACTTACACCTGCACCATAAATGTAGTAGCTATCTTCTGCATAAACAACTGTTTGATCTGGGACTACCGACCTCGGCTCCCCTGTTACAATGTAGCGTGGCCAGCTTTGGCTCATGTTATACGCTTCACTTGCTCTACGATTTACAAAGCTCAATACAGAAGTTTGTTCTGCATCAGTAAAACTACCAGCTCCAGCTAGGGAGCGTATGAGAGTTAATAGATCACTGTATGTGCGTTCTTGCATTAAAGTTTATTGGGAGCCAATTCAGGCATCTTCTTTTGGAAGTATTTAATAAATTGTTTGCTGTGAACTTCCTTGTGTCCGTATTTCTGTGTCAAACGGAAGAAGTCACGAGCTGGCATACTGGCCACTGGGCGGCCAAGGGTAGGGTGTTCTTTACCCCGAAATTGTTTAGCTTCTTGCGAAACTGCTTTGATTCGATCCTTCTCCTGCTCCCGTTCCATCTTGAAGCCAGTTTGAATCTCTTTCATGAATGCTCGGTCAATCTCTCCGTCCGAGTATCGTGGTAGCTTTGTAATAATTTCCATAAAAGAAAGGTTGGGGAGGAGCCACACTTAGTAGCTCCCCCCAACCAGATCAATTAACTCAGGTTACGTCTTGGATGAGACCGTGCGCTTGTGGGTGATAAACACCAAGCGTAAGGGCGCAGTCAACATAACCGCGCTCACCACCACCTTGGTTGGGCAGACGAGTGCTACCAAGGGCGATGAGTTCGTGGATGCCAGCATACTCAGGGTTGATAAGGTAACCGCTAGAGTTGCTTGTGTTACCACCGAAGTTAGGCATGCAAGATGGGTTACCGTTCACGATGGAAACCATTCCGTGATCGGACTCATACATGTCTACGCGAAGGGTAATTTGACCCGAACCGCCATCGAAGTTTACGTTACGAACGCTGTTGTCGCTAGAACCAGAGGTGCGAGCGAAGTCAGCAATTACGCGACGAAGACCAGTGTCAGCAATCAGCATGAGGTCATTGGTAGAACCAGTTTGCTCAAAGATGCTTGTGATGATGTCGTTGAGGGCTTCTTCACCGAACTCAGTTGTTCCAGCTTCAGCAGCAGTGTAGATGCTTGCAGCAGGAGTGCGGAAGCCAGCAGGAACGTCCGTAGGGCCAGCAGAGTCAAGCCAGTCACCAAGACCACGCAGAGCGTAGGCAGTGGACGAACCATCTTCTACTGCACGATCATTGGCAGAAGCAAGGGTTGCTTCGATGTCGCGCTTGAGTTCACGGATGCTCTTAGCTTCGGCTTGTGCAATCTTGGCAGGGCCAACACTGTCAACAGCTTCTTGCAGGTCAGAAACCTGGAAGTCGCGACGGAACTTTTGAACGTAGTTGCCCAAACGAGCACGACCAGCGAACTTGTCAGTGAATGTGCCGACGTCAGCACCTTCGCGGATACCTGCAGTTTCAGGATCAGCAAGGCTGTCAACAGTCCACTCAACGAAAGTTGCGTTGGCTTTTTGCTTGTTAAGCGAGGAAAGGATCGGAGTTTCTTCAGGAGCGAGGATGGACAAAACATCTGTCAAGTCCTCACGATTGGAAACAGCCGAACCCGTATTAGTGGTATCATATGTATTTGAGAATGCCATTGTATTATTGGGTTATCGATTTTGCATTTGTAAGGTTCTGAGAGTTACGAAATCACTCTTGTTGCCTGATGTGCTGAATCGTTGCTTAATGTCCTTTAACTTCTTGACCTGTGGACTAGCCTTGCGCTCGGCTTGTGCTCCAGCTCCCGTAGGTTGCTTTGGAGGATTAAGGCGTGCGCTCTTGGCTGGCTCTTTGATTTCTCTACGACCATAGATACTGTTAGCAGCGTGAGCCATAATGTAAGGGAGTTGTGCCGACAAGTCTGGCGGCAGGGCTTCTTCTAGCTTAGAGAAGCGTGGGTCTCCTATCATAGCCTCGTATTGCTTACGAGTGTCATTGTCTTCACCTTGCATCCAGTTAAGTTCCTCAGTTGCTTTTGCAGTAAAAGCTTCTTTGAGTTGCTTGCCTTGTTGCTTGGATTGAAGGGTCTTGAGTTGTGCAGGGAGGAACTTGTCGCGGCTCTTACGTGCATTGAGCAAGCTCTTACGCACATCTGCCTTGGTCATTTCCTGACCTTCCACTTCCGTGACGACATCTTCTGGGCCATACCCGTCAGCATTAAACAGGACATCTTCAGCCCATTCAATAATACCATTTACTTCGTCCGCTTTGGCTTGAATACCTTCCAAGGAATCAATGTTTCCATATGGATTATTCTTTACCTCTTGCGTCCCTTTCAGTGGGTCATTGTCGGCTTCTGCTAGGCTGGCTTGTAGTTTGGCTAACTCCTCTTCAGCAGCTTTACGCTGTGCAGTGAGTTTACCAAAGCGTTCGACAGCTTTGCTTCCTAGTTTTTTGCCTAGTTCGCGTAAGTCCGCTTCGGACATTTCGTCAAGGTCAATCTGTGAAAGAACATCTTCGGAGGATTCTGATTCTTCTGCCTCTTCCGTAGAACTCTCATCTACGTCTTCAACAACTTCTTCAACTTCTTCCTCTGATTCAACTGATGGTTCTTCGGGGGGGACTTCCTCCAAGGAAACTTCCTCTGGGGCTGCCTCTGGAGAAGAACCACCTAAGCGTCGAGCGGCTAACTCGGACACTGATATATTTGCTGCCACCGAACTTGGTTCCGACTCGGCGTTATCGGTTGAGTGATTATCTGTCATGTTATTTGTCCATCCGTATACGCTGGATGATTGCGATAAATTTATAATAACACGCTATACAAGAGCTTCTTGGTGGCGCATACGTAATGCCTCCCAATTAACCATCTTGAGGATGTCGTCATAAGCTACGATGCGGCCAGCTAGTTGCTGTATGTGCTCTGTGCTAGCGGCTCCTATATCACTAATTGCTTCTTCTCGTGCAGCCTCGATGGACTGAATGAAGCGTGCGAATGTCTCGTGATTGCTAAGGGCTTTAATGTCGTCTTCCATGTCTTACTGCTGTATGTTTTGAGTTTGAACTTCGCCCATCTGTGCTGGGGCTGTTCCTACACGACCAATCTGTGCGTTCTGTGCTTGCTGCAGCTGGAACGTGTATTGGCCTGCATACTTCTGTAAACGTCCAGCAAAGGCTTCGTCACTCTGTGCGCGTTGTGCTACGTCTGGCTGGCTAGCGTATTGCTGGATGACCTGTAGGGCTACCTGAGCACCATTAGGACGTGCTGGCATCTCAATACCTGCAAATATTTTAGCTAGGTCGTCCGTTACTTGCTTGACCACTTGCTCTTGAGCTTGGTCTCCAGGCTGCATAACTGCGTCCGCAAGAACAGGATCAATGCTAGCAGCAGCGATTTCAAGGAGTCGGTCAATGCTAATGCGACCGTTCCTGTCCAACTGCGTAAGCGAGACAAGCTGGTTGAGCTTCTTTTCTTGAGACTCTGGATCAGTGTTGAGAACGTCATAGCTAATTAGGATGTCAAAGTTTTCGTCTGGGTTGCCCTTATCAAACTGTTGTGGGTCTGGGCTTCCTGTAACACGGAAGAAAATACTGTCTGGCCCAAAACGCTGGAAGCACCGATAAGCCAAACGTAGAACCTCAGCACAATGCTCAAGGAACTTGTCTACGAGGAACTGCCTGCGTAGTTGGCTCATTGGGTCGTCCATGTCCAAACCAACCATTGCATCAGCCTGACGCTCCATGGTTTGCTCCATCTCAACAGAGCCACCGTTGTAGGCAGGGGTTGGGCCAAACTCAAACTCGCCCTTACGACGATACGGAATCATCCGACCAGGACCCCAGTCCTTTGGACTATTGCCCACTGGGTGCATAATCGGAGGAAGGGTGGCAATGCTGTTACGATCAATGCGTGAATCACGCTCAATCTTAACTTGGTGCTGTATGCCACGGAGAATGTCGGGGATGGTCTGTGCGTCATAGAGACGCTTGGAGTCCTCGGATAGCTTGGTAACAACTACGGGGTAGTCTTCGTAGCCGTTCATCAACTCAAACTTGGCGTAGGATGGAATGCCCAAACCATCATCTCCGTCAAAGTCTTTGTGTATTACGGTCTCGTAGATGCCCTCAGAGCCGTCCTCTGGGTCAATGAGGCGTTGGTATACATGGACTAGCTCAATAAGCTCATTGGCCTCGTAAGCGTTGTCTGTGAGGCTTGTAGAGCGACGACCTTCCTGCTCACGCTCAATGCTATCAATGTTTACTCCGCGATACTTATCGATGACGTGGTCAACAAAGTCAGAGTCCCAGCCATCAGTTACAACCTTGTTCTCTAGCTCCTGCGCTGTATAGTAGGTTCTCCAGAAGCAGTAAGGCGCACGCTGTGGGTCTGTGACATACGGAGGGAACATGAAGTCCCCATCAGGAGCTAAGGTCTTAACCTCGGGGGCATCCACTTGACGGCGGACAACAGGTAGTTCTGCTGCACCACTTTTCCGTAATTCTTTGATTGCACGCTTGGCCTTCTTGGTTGTAACGCCGTCAAATGTAGCCCGAAGTAGTTCAACTAGCTCATCATCATTCTCGCCATTCAAGACCATCTCCGCAAGTTCTGGAGACATCTGAGCAATCTGATTCAAGTCTAGTTTTTGCAGGAAGCGACGATCTTCTCTGTGCCAGCCTACGTATGTAATAAGGATGCCGCGCTCTAGGAAGTAGTTAGCCCCTAGCTCCATCTCGCGAGCAAAGCGTGGAATGTAGCCCGACGAGACCATCCACTTCATAAAGTTAGAAACCACCTTAGAGCGAGCCATGTCGCCTGCCTCTACTGGGAAGGCTCGGACGTTGGCACGCTTCATCGAGGAGATGAACAAAGAAACAAGCTTGGTTACACGTTCATCAATGACATGACTCTCCATGTCGGCTGCCCCTTCCCATGGGAATGCGTCCGCACCATGCTTGCGCAGGTCACGGCTTTTCCCTGGCCACCAGTTACGGCGGTCATCATAGGACGTGCGACATAGATCAAAGTAAGCCTCTAGCTCTACAACTGTTTGGTCGTAGGCATATCGTAAAGACTTGACGTTGGGTTCCTTGCTTACGTAGGTAAGCTCCTCAAAGTTAGAATCGTCGGGCATATTAAATATTTAGTGTAACATATAAGGCAACTAGCGTTTTACCCATTTATAGGTTACGTTGTCTCCATTCCAGTTTTCCTCGAAATATATGACCTTACCCAATAGTTTTCCGATCATGCGCTTATGAATTTTCACAGGGACTTTACAGCTTCTGTCTCGGTGGTGAACCATGAGGTAATGCTTGTTCGGACACTCAGACAAAACCTTGCCACGATACACCTTACCGCAGTCTTCCAGCGGCATAGCTATCATATCATCCAGTAGGTCTTGACCTCGTTCATCCACCCATGTGTTACGACCTCGACCAGACAACATGTCCTCCTCGAAGTTGTTGACGGCTAACTCATAAAGCTCCTCAAATGATTTGCCGTAGTCCTCAGCCAGTTGTGTTAGTTTTCTCTTTGCCATGTTAATAACCTCCCTTATTTCTCATCGTTGTTTGAAAGCTAGCGTCAGACACGAAGTCTGGGCCATATCCATCATTGTGTGTTGCTAAATATCTGATTACGTCCACGAAGTCCTTTAGTGGTTCGTCTGCCTTCCCCTTATGCCCCCAGTTGACTAGGGAGTGGATCAGGTTCCCGCAGGAGCTATGAATTTGGAGGATTGGTCGGTTAGCCTCGTCCACGGGCAGGTTCTTGTTATACTTCATCCATGCGTCTAGGGCACTGATGCCTGTGTCAATGTCGGTGCCATTGGAGGGGACGAAGAACATCCCCTTGTCTGCGAAGCTTTCAAACAGGTCAGCATTGTCCTCATTCTCTCTGGCAAAGTATCTGGAGTCTCCTATACGCTCAAAGACCTGAACCCCCATCTCCTTCTCAATCATTGTAAACTCGTCCACGTAGGACTGTATGTCGTAGCCTAGCTTCTTAGACGCAGGGCCAAACTTCCACTTCGGATCTCCGAACACAGCCCACTCTCCGTAGCTGTCACGGTCTGGCCACTCCCTTAGTATGGTTACATACCCCTTCTTATCCACAGCAGCCCAGATGGCTACATAGTTCCTAGCTCCAGCAGGGTCAACCACTTGGTAGACCGTATGCGTCTCCTTGGTAATGGTGGGGAGTTTATCAATGCAATGCACAGATGTGCTAAAGTCTGGGAACAATGTATTCATTGACTTCACTGGGATGCCGTAGGCACGAGTCATAATAACTTCCCTAGAGTCGTTCTTCAGTTCCTTCGCTATCCGTTCATATCCACCGAATGGGTTTAGGATAGAGTGGAAATAGATGATGCCAGCCTCTTTGTTTGGACTGTATTGAACAAATGGAACTTCTTCCCCTCCTAGTAGCTCTGCATCCCTAGTCTCCATCGTCTCTGCGTTCTTTAGGAACTCTGCCACGAAGGGTGTGTAACCATCAATGGGGGTGAAGGTCAGCAGCATCTTAGAGTTACGTGTGGCTAGACGGAAGCGGAACGTCTCCACCAAATCCCCATCCTCCAGATACTCGTCCAACCATACACCTATGTTCACCCAGTTGGGTGTTAGAGAACCAGTCTCATAACCCTCAAACTTGGTTCGGTTACTAATGAACTGAGAGTAGGTGTGGAAGTATATGGCAGAGCCATTAGGTAGGATCAACGAGTCACCAGTAAATCCATTCTTAGCCGTATAGTTCAAATACTCAACCTGCCCCTTCTGCTTCTGCTTAAACTCTGGTGGTAGGTAGCGGAAGATGGCTTTCTGCTGAATACGCACAGAAGCATCATGGTCTTGGGCAAAGCATACAATCTCAGCGTTCGGATTAGCTATGGCAGCCTTGACCACACTCCTAGCCCCATACTCAGTCTTAGACGATCTGTTACCACCACTAGCAAACAACGTGTCATAGTTAGCTAGTAGTTCGTCAGCCTTCTCCCAGTGTGGCAAAGGAAAGCCATGATTCAACGGGTCAGTATTGGACAGAGATATAGCATCCTCTCTAGCCTTCCATACATCGTGGACAGCCTGCGCCCCCTTTTCCGCTAGCAGCTTTTGTAGCTGCCCCCTAGTTGGAACCTTGAGGATTGGGTGGTGCGACCAATGAGCCATTATTCTTGTTCCTTTACAATCTTCTTAGAAGCTTGACGCTCCCTCTTAGCCTGCGGACGCTTGCACCATTTCAAATGCTTCCACCATTCCAGTTTACGAACATACCAACTCCTAGCCATTATATGTCCGTAACTTCCTCTACGTCTGCCTCTGGCAATGAGTTAATCAAATCCTGTGCTTCCTCTGGTGTCGTTATATGGCGAACCTCAATCTTCTGCACATTGTTACCAGTGACGTTGCTGAACGTCCTGTAAAGCTTCTCCTGAGCCAAGGCAAGGTTGGTTAGGTCTTTGGTCTCGGCGGAATCAATCTTCGCTTGTGCGGCCTCTGAGCCGTCTAGAAACGTGGCTGCAATCTTATCCCCAATCAAGCTAATGTCCTCAATCGTATTGGCTAGGCTCATGGCACGCTCCCGCATAAACAACTTACACTCCTCGGAGGTCTTAACTAAACCATTGATCCTACGTGAAGCATCGTTGTGCAGGTTAAACTTCTCCCTAACCTCAAACACCCCAGCTCCATGTAGGAACATAGTTGCAGCATTCAGCCACCTCTCTGGGTCTTTGTTTACAATGGCATGGGGAGCCATACGTTCCTGCTCCTCAAGCAATATCTTGCCTAGAGCATTGTGCATTAAAGCTAATTGTTCTTTATTATCACAACTCATAGAACTTCCTGATAATCATCATCGTCGTCTTCTGGCCAGTCTAGCCAGTCGTCACCACCACAACCGCTCTCCATTTCCTCGACAGCAGCCACAAATAAAGCCTTCCCTACAAACCGATCCCTGTAGTCATAGAATAACTCACCATCCTCACCCACAACACAGAAGGCAAAGTTACCAAAGAACTCCCCTAGAATGTCCCTAGCCTTATCAATAGCTTCCAGTTCTTGTTCGTCCATCCACAGACACAAGCATACTTTTAGAACTTTGTCAAGACCCCCCTGATCCCAAAGTAGCTACAGATCAATTCCCTATTAGCTACCATCCAATCATTCAAATCACTATACGTCCCCCACTCAGCCCTACGTGTAAGCATATCCTCAATCACACTAGGACTTATATGACCATACGCACTATACGCTAAAGCCAAATACTCTACAGCCTCCTTTAACGTAGGGGTTACAGCCCCCTTCCCCTCCACATACTCCAAGTTCTTAGGCTTAGGAAAATGCCCCTTCTTGTCCACCTCAACCCTGAACGGACGCTCATGAGGACTAGAAGACAACGAATACTCCATCCTCCTGTTCTTAACCCTCCTACCATACAAATACCCCCTAACCTCCAATTCCTTCATATGCTTTAATGCCGTAGGCTTACTCATTCCCAAAGC
>Ga0228636_1000530_pt1 | contig 10087 bp, 12 predicted proteins | sample 45DmetaG_FD_182709 | JGI IMG/M metagenome (GOLD analysis project Ga0228636, IMG submission 182709) | Seawater microbial communities from Monterey Bay, California, United States - 45D | ecosystem: Environmental > Aquatic > Marine > Coastal | place: USA: California | collected 2016-11-03 | reverse complement strand
TTCCAGAGAAGCTCCCATTCTTGACAAAATTGTTTTGATCTTTTCTTGATATCCAACAACTCTTCCATTGGTAGATAGAAACTCTTTTTTATTAAAAGCATCCCCAAAGCGTTTTGAGGCTTTCGCTACTTCTTTATTAATTTTCCCTTCAATTTTAGCGCAGTAATCTTCTATCAAGACGTCTGCTCTGTATCTTTTTTTGGAATCTTTATTGTCTATTAAAGGATCATTAAAAGCATCTACATGACCCGAAGCTTTCCATGTGGTAGGATGCATTAATATAGAGGCGTCTAAACCAACAATATTTTGGTGCATTTGCACCATAGATTTCCACCAATAATCTCTTATGTTCTTTTTTAATTCTACTCCATTTTGAGCATAATCATATACCGCACTTAAACCGTCATATATTTCACTTGATTGAAAAATATAACCATATTCTTTTGCGTGTGATAGTACCTTTTTAAACTGATCTTCTTTTTGTGCCATAATCTTTGCAAAGATACAGGAATAAAGAAATTTTTCAAGAAAAAATAGCCCCTACTTTATTCAATAGAATAAGTAGATTTTATTTATTTTTAAATTCACCAATCAAAAAATCCCTAAAAATGAAAATAGTCCAACATCTTTTCAATCTCTTTTATCCTTCAACTTGTATTTGTTGTGAACAAAACTTATTGGATCAAGAAAACATAGTTTGTATTGAGTGTAGAGCAGATCTTCCATTTGTAGAAAACGGAGATTTTATTACAAACCAGTTGACACTTACCTTCGAAGGTAGAGTTCTTGTTGAAAAAGGGGCTTCATTTTTATATTATCATCCTAGTGGAAAAACAAAAAAACTTATTCATGAATTAAAATATAAGAACAATCAAGAAGTTGGTGTATTTTTAGGAAGATGGTTTGGGGAGAGATTGCTTCAAAGCTCAAATTTTATGGAGTTGGACTATATATTACCTGTACCTCTTCACATTAAAAAACAGCAAAAAAGGGGCTACAATCAGTTGACTAAGTTTGGTGAAAGTTTAAGTACTATCTTAGATACAAAATACCTTGAAAATGTGTTGATAAGAAGTTCTACAACAAAAACTCAGACTTTTAAAAACAGAGTAGAAAGATTTAAAAACCTCATGACTAATTTTAGTATTACGAATACTGCACTATTAGAAAATAAACATATTCTTTTAATTGACGATGTGGTAACTACTGGCGCTACTCTTGAAGCTTGTTGTAAAGAATTATTAAAAGCAGAAAATATAAAAATTAGCATCGCTACGATTGCATTAACTGAATAAAAAAATAACAAAATTCTGACATTACATTCCAAAAAATATATTGTTTATTTGTAATAAAATATCATCTCTTGAGAAAAATACACTTTCTTTTATTTGCTTTCCTAATTTTATTTTTTTCGCAATGTGCTAAAAAAGGAAGACCAAGTGGTGGTCCAAAAGATGAAGATGCGCCGCTCTTTGTAACCGCCGATCCTCCATATGAAAGCATCAATTTTGATAAAAATGAAATCAATATCTATTTTAATGAATACATAAAATTAAAAGATCTTAATAAACAACTTATTGTTTCTCCTCCCCTAAATCCCTCTAATCCCTCACTAATATCACCTCAAGGGAGCCCAAGTAAATTCATCAACATCAAAATTCTAGACACTTTAAAAGAAAATTCAACCTATATTTTTGATTTTGGAAATAGTGTACAAGACAATAACGAGTCTAATACATTAGAACGATTTAAGTATGTATTTTCCACAGGAACATACATAGACTCTTTAACTTTAGAGGGCAGTGTCAAAAACTCCTTTAAATCTGAAGATTTAAAAAATATAAAGTTATTATTGTATAGGTTAGATAGCTCTTATTCCGATTCTGCAGTTTACAAAAGAAAACCTGATTATGTAACAAGTAGCTTAGACACATCCAATTATAAATTTTCAAACCTTCGCAAAGGAAATTATCTATTAGTTGCATTAAATGATGAAAGAAGTGATTATTTATTCAATCCTAAAGCCGATGAAATAGGTTTTTTAAAAGACACTATTTCATTGCCCAGAGATAGCATTTTAAAAGATATTATTTCAATTTTTAAAGAAGAGTTACCTTATAAATTTAAGCGTGGAAAAGAAATTAGTAAAGGGCAACTTATTCTTGGTTATGAAGGAAAAGCTACAAAAATAAATATAGAGACACTCTCTGCAGTCCCAGATAATTTTCAAACGATTACTTTTCCTGAAAAAGATAAAGACACTATAAACCTATGGCATACTCCAATTGAAAGAGATTCATTGATTTTTAAAGTGAATAATAATGGTATTTCAGACACGATTGTAATTAAATTAAGAAAGAAAGAAATTGACTCATTGAAAGTTTCTCCACAAACAATAGGAGTACTAGATTATAAGGATACTTTATTTTTATCAACGAACAATCCAATTATTAAAATAGACACAACAAAAATTAATTTTATTGATACTGATACAATTAATATTCTTTATACTCCCTACATCTCAAAAAAAGAAAATAAAATCGGCTTTATTTTTCAAAAAAAATTCAAAAAAACATATAAATTAAATGTGTATCCAAATGCTTTAACGGATATTTTTAATACTAGTAATGACACTATTATATCTCAATTTAAAACAAGAAGTCTTGAAGATTATGGAGAAATAACCTTAGATGTCAAAAACACAAAGAAGACCCCGGTCATCATCCAATTAACTGACTTAAACGATAAAACTATTGCTCAAGAAACTACAAGTGTCAGCAAAAATATATCTTTCAAATATTTAAACCCAAATAGGTATAAAATTAGAATTATTTACGACACCAATAACAACGGCAAATGGGATACTGGTAATTATTTAGCAAAAAAGCAACCTGAGCTTGTAGAATACTTACCTGAGATACAGGAGGTAAGAGCTAATTGGCAATTACCTATTGTTTTAAACATCAAAGAATTATTACAGTAACTGTCAAATAAAACTGGATTATTAAACAAGTTTTCTCAAAGACATAATAACCCCCAAATGAAGAGACTCATGAAAGTTGTTAAAAATAATTGCTTTCTCCATTGTATCAATTACAAAACCAGTACTAGTTTTATAGGATGAATACTCTGAAAAAATAGAAGATTCATAGTCTTCTTCTAAAGTTTGAGGGAGCCCTTTAAATAATGTTATTACCTCATCAAATTCTTCTTGAGAAAATGAATTAGAAGGTATAGACCCTTTCTTGTAGGCCATTATTAGCTCATCTGAAACCAAACAATCTTTTCCAGAAAGCTTGTAATGTAATAATTGCTGAGTAACTACTAAATGAGCTATATTCCAAGCAATATGGTTATTAAAGCCTTTAGGAATAATATGCATTTGATCAAGGCTTAATTCTGAAATATAATGTAAAACTATTGCTCGTGTTTTTGTTAAAATATCGAATTGTATCTTCATTTATTTAATGTAATTTTATCAAATATAACTCATTAAATATGAAGAAAGTATATTTTTTACAAACTTGCGATACCTGCCGAAGAATTTTAAAAGAAATTAACTTAGATGGCTTTGAGAAACATGAAATTAAAGCCAATCCTTTAACAGTTTTTCAATTAGAAGAAATGTATTTGCGTACAAATAGTTATGAGGCCTTATTTAATAAAAGAGCTAAGAAATATAAAGCCATGGGCTTAAAAAACGAAGTAATTACTGAAGATGATTACAGACAACTTATTTTAGAGGAATACACTTTTTTGAAACGTCCAGTCTTTTTGGTGGAAAATGGTATTTTTATTGGGAACAGTAAAAAGGAAATTGATCGCTTGAAAGAAAAAATTGGCTAGTTTTTGCTCAAATATGTATTTAATCTCAAAGCAGCATTCTCTTTTACATCTTGCCAAAATAAATTTATATCTCCAGAGTGATAATTCTTAATTGGAGACATAAAAAGTCTCATTGGAAACTTAGGATTACTAGACCAAACTAGTCCGTCAGAAACCTCTATTTTAAGTGCTTGATCATAGATTTTTTTATTGGTGTATAAAAATCCTTTGTGTTGCTCTAAAGTTGTTACTTTAGAATCATCCCAAGTTATCGGATTGGTTGTTACACTTCCATTATACCAATTTTTATCATTCGGGTAATACCCTTTCTTATAAGTATTCCATGACACAAATCCACCGGTTTCATCTGGTTTTGTCATAGGTTTGATAGTTTTAAATAAATTTGGTTTTACACCAATTCCTGGTATGTAAGCAGCTACTAACTTATTTTGTAATTCTTTTTCATCAAAAAAATCAGCAATCAGCCTCATAGTATGCCTCGTCCCTTGACTATGACTAAGTAAAATTATTGGTCTTCCTTTGTTATATTTACTTAAGAAAACTTCAAAAGCTTTCTTAACATCTGCATACGCAATTTCTAAAGCAGTTTTTCCTCCTTCATTAAACATTTTAAAAGAACGAATATGAGCTTGACGATAAAATGGAACATATACTTTTCCTGTAAGTGCTAATGCAGAGGCTTGATATAAAACCGCTTTATTTAAAACTTTATCATTCTGTTCTAAATCATTTATTGGGGCATTCCAACGCAGGTCTTCTTTGTCTGTATTTAATGTAGGATACACGTAAAAAACATCTGCTTCTAATGTGTCTAATTGACTGGATGCAAACTCTTTAAATTCCTCTGTATACTTTGATGGTAAAACTGCCCAAGAAGACTCTAAATTATAATTTGGAATTGGTGGAACATCGCTAGAATCGAAACTTGGGATTACAAATGTAGATTTACACCCCGAAAATAACATTAGGAGTAAAAAAGGTAAATAGATGTTTTTCATTTTATTTAGATTTATATTCTTCATAAGATTTCTCCTCAACTAAATCAGATCCTGTAAAAACGTTAATTTCTTTTTTTACATCAGAACGATCATCATTAACATAATATACTGCCCTAGCTAAATCTACAAATAGTTGACCAAAATCATTGGCCCTTTCACATTCTCTGATATCATCTTCAATTTTCCATAGCTTCTTATTTACCTCTAACAAATTTTTATGGAGTTTTTTTAACTTTACACTGTCTTCACAAGCACTGTAAATTGCATCAACATCAGGAGTTAATGTATTAAATTCATGTTGAATATTTATAATTTTATTAGCATCTTTAATTTTGTTGAGTTTAATTTCTAGAATAGTGTATTTATCTATAATTTCTCCGTTAGAAACCTCTATTTTCATATTTTAATTTTTGAAATTTTTAAAAACTAATCCATTGGTTTACTTATAAATCCTAAGATGAGAATTTTCGCTCTACTATAGACATAAAACGCTCTTCTACCTCTTCTTTATCTGTCCAATCGTAATCTGGCTTTACCATTTTATTAATAAATTTTTTGGCTTCTTTCTGAGTTTTAAAAGAGTTTAATTGAGAAACAACTCTATTAAAATCTTCTTGACTTCCTCCAAATAAATTTTTCACAAAGGCAATACGATCGTTTAACCCAATTTGGATATCACCTTGTAATTTATCATTCAAAGATTTTTTTTGTGCATTTTCAAATAACTCTGAAACAACATCTGCAGAAATAGTGTCTTTTAGTTCATCTTCTAGAGTAGGTAAATCATCAGAAACATTACTATCTTCTTTAATTTCTGGTTCTAAGTCATCTTCTTTTTGAGAAAACAAATCATCAGTTTCTAAGTCGAACGATTTTTGAATTGGAAGATCATCAGTAGCTTCATCAATTTTCACATTAGACACATTCTTTTCTGTTAATGAAGAATTATTTTCAACTTCTTGTTCAATACTTTCAGAAGATTCTATGACTTTTTCTTGTAGTGTTTGTTCTGTATCATTCTCAAGCAACTCCTTATCAATCAAATAAGAAGCATTGCTAACCATGGTAACTAACTCTTCTTTTGTATGATCTGGATTAGGAGTATTATTAATATACTCTTCAACAAATGCTAACACAGCTAATTTTTCATATACTTCATGCGCCTTTGTTTTCAGGGCAAAAACATCTTCCTTGTTTTTCATTTGTAAAATACTGTGAGCTAAACTGGTAAGATCTGCTGCAAGTTTTTTGTGCATAAGTTGTTTTGTTAAATTATTATTTAATGTCATTTTTCAATAAATTTGTCTACATTGTAAATAAATAAATAACAAACCTACTGAAGCCTAAAATTACAAAATGTTTCTTGAAAATACAGTAAATCATACAGAACAATTTGGTTGGATAGAGGTTATTTGTGGCTCTATGTTTTCTGGAAAAACAGAAGAGTTGATAAGGAGACTTAAACGTGCTCAATTTGCAAAACAAAGAATTGAGATTTTTAAACCAATTATTGACACTAGATATGATAATGAAAGTGTGGTATCTCATGATGCAAATGAAATTCGATCAACTCCTGTTCCTGTTGCATCAAACATAAGGTTGCTTGCCAATGATGTTGATGTAGTTGGTATAGATGAAGCTCAGTTTTTTGATGATGAAATTGTAACTGTTTGTAATGATCTAGCAAATCAAGGAATCCGAGTAATTGTAGCTGGTTTAGATATGGATTATAAAGGAAATCCGTTTGGCCCTATGCCTGCTTTAATGGCAACTGCAGAATACGTTACCAAAGTGCATGCTGTTTGCACTAGAACAGGAAACTTAGCTAATTATAGTTTTAGAAAATCAGCCAACGATTCTGTAGTTTTTTTAGGAGAAACTCAGGAATATGAACCCTTAAGTAGAGCCGCATTTTTTGAAGCACAAATTTCTAAAGTAGAAAAAGAAACTTCACAAAAAAATTCTAAAATTAGTCCTAAATAATTTTATGAATAACCATGTTACAGTTCTAGAAATTGATGGAAAAGCATTAGAACACAACTTACATTATTTTAAGAATAAACTACATCAAAAAACAAAAGTTTTAGCTGTTGTAAAAGCATTTGGCTATGGAAGTGACGGTGTTCAGGTAGCTTCATTTTTAAGTGATAAAGTAAATTATTTTGCTGTAGCCTATGCACATGAAGGAGAGGCATTAAGACATGCAGACATAGCTACTCCAATTTTAGTCTTACATCCACAAATTCAAAATTATGATCAGGTTGTTTTACATCAATTAGAGCCTAGTATTTACAATCTAAAAACATTAACTACATTTTTATCATACGCTGAAAATAAAGAACTCATAGCCTACCCTATTCACTTAAAGTTCAATACTGGATTAAATAGATTAGGACTCTCTATAGAAGAAATTCCTTTAATTATAGATTGTATTAAAAAGTCTAAACATGTTAAAATTAAATCTATTCTATCTCATTTGGCAGCTAGCGAAGATGTAAACGAGCAAGATTTTACTTTACACCAAATCAATAATTTTAAACAAATTATTTATAAGGTTTGTGGATATTTAAATTACACACCAATGGCTCATATATTGAATACGTCTGGTGTCATAAACTATCCAGAAGCTCAATTTGATATGGTTAGAATTGGCATTGGTTTGTATGGTTTTGGAAATGATGAAACAGAAACTTCACATTTAAAAAATTCACATATTTTAAAATCTACTATTTCTCAAACTCATGCTATCAAAATGGGAGAAACTGTGGGATACAACAGAGCCTTTACAGCAAAAAAAAATATAAAAATTGCTACGATTCCTATTGGTCATGCAGATGGCTTGTCAAGAAAATTAGGAAATGGGAATGGATCTGTAACAATCCTAAATCAGAAGGCTTTAATTGTTGGTAATGTGTGTATGGATATGATTATGGTTGATGTTACTGACATTAACTGTAAAGAAGGAGATGATGTTTTTATTTTTAAAACTCAGGAAGACATCTTAACTATTTCCTCTGTATCTGAAACCATATCTTACGAAATATTAACCATGATTTCTCAACGAATAAAGAGATTGCTAAAGTCCTAACGGTTTCTTATATTGTGGCACCTCTAAAATAATATTTAATATGAGAATGCTAAAAGAATTTAAAGAGTTTGCAGTAAAAGGCAACTTAGTTGATATTGCTGTTGGTTTTGTTATGGGTGCTGCTTTTAAACAAGTAGTAACATCATTTACTGGTGGAATAATATCGCCACTAGTAGGACTAATTTTTAAAGCTGATTTTAAAGATTTAAAATGGATAGCCAGAGAAAAAGATGTCTCAAATAATATTTCTGAAGTAGCGGTTTTATATGGTGATTTTTTAACAAACATTATAGATTTTATTATCGTTGCTTTTGTCATGTTTGTTATTATCAAAGCAATAAATGCCATGAAGAAAAAAGAAACTCCTCCAGCAACAGCTGAACCTTCGGGTCCTTCAGAAACAGAATTATTAATAGAAATAAGAGACTTATTATCTAAAAAGTAAGCATTTTTTCAAATTAAGATTTCAAAATTTATTTCGAAATCTTAACTAATGAAATTGATCACAAGCTTGTGAAACAAGTTCGGATTTTCTGCGTGCAACCAATGTCCAACATCAGACATAATAGTTACTGATGAGTCTGGAAAGTGAGCCTTTATTAAAGAAAGGTCGTCATTATTGATATATCCTGAATCACCAGCTGAAATAAATAAAACCTTTCCTTTGAAAGAGGTGTTCGGAGGCAATTCTTTTCCTACCTCTATGTTATTGTCGGTGAGCGATTTTAAATTAAACCTGTACCCTAATACCCCTTTTTCTTTCCAGTACACGTTTTTTAATAAAAATGAACGAACACCTGTATTAGGTATTAACTCAGCAATTTTTTGGTCAACTAGTTTCCTTGTATTTTGGTTGGTGAAATTTACTGAATTTAGCGCTTTTAAAATCTCATTATGATGGGGCTGATAATATCTTGGTGAAATATCAGCAACGATTAATTTATCTACAAATTTTGGATATTTTACTGCAAATAACATGGCTGTTTTTCCACCCATAGAATGACCTAACAATACTATCTTTTTTAGATTATGATGAATTACATATCTAAATAAATCGTCAGCTAAACAATCGTAATTAAAATTAGTTGAATGAAAACTTCTACCATGATTTCGCTGATCTATTAGGTGAGTTTGAAAACCTTCAGCGAATTTATTCCCCAAAGACCTCCAGTTATCACTCATGCCAAAATACCCATGAAGAATAAGCAAAGGAGCTCCTTTTCCAATAATTTTAGAATGTAATATTTGCATATTATTGAAGTCTATGTAAATACATATTTACTACATTTTGAAGTCCTAAATACAGACTCTCAGAAATTAATGCATGACCAATAGAAACTTCCGCTAAATTGGAAATATTTTGTTTAAAGAATTCTATGTTATCTAAACTTAAATCATGCCCGGCATTAATTCCCAATCCAAGTTCATGAGCAAGTATTGAGGCTTCAGCATAAGGTTTTACAGCCTTTTTATTTCCCTTATCATATTCGCTTGCGAAAAACTCTGTGTATAACTCTATTCTATCTGTTCCAGTTTTAGCAGCTGCCTCTATTAATTTTAAATCTGTATCTATAAAAATTGAAGTTCTAATTCCAGCATTTTTAAATTCAGTAATTACCTCTTTTAAATACGATTGATGCGCAACAGTATCCCATCCTGCATTTGAGGTAATTTGATTGATATCATCTGGAACTAGTGTTACTTGAGTTGGCTTAACTTCCAGTACTAAATCCATGAATTTACGTATAGGATTTCCCTCAATATTATACTCAGTAATTACTTTGGGTTTTAAATCAATCGCATCCTGATATCTTATATGCCTCTCATCTGGCCTTGGGTGTATGGTTATTCCTTGTGCGCCAAACTCTTGTATATCTGTGGCAACTTGTAATAAATTAGGCACATCTCCACCTCTTGAATTACGTAATGTTGCTATTTTATTAATATTTACACTTAACTTTGTCATTAGTTTCAAATAAAGTACAAAAGTACGGCATTAAATGATTTTAAACTATATTCGTAAGGTATGAATGTAAAAGAATACATACTAAATGACATCACAGCCTTGACTCTTGAGAGTTCAGTAAAAAATGCCATTGATATTTGTAAAAGACTTCCCATCACACATGTTCCTATTGTTGAAAACGGGAAGCTT
>Ga0228636_1000512_pt1 | contig 10224 bp, 8 predicted proteins | sample 45DmetaG_FD_182709 | JGI IMG/M metagenome (GOLD analysis project Ga0228636, IMG submission 182709) | Seawater microbial communities from Monterey Bay, California, United States - 45D | ecosystem: Environmental > Aquatic > Marine > Coastal | place: USA: California | collected 2016-11-03 | reverse complement strand
ATTTTAACTACTTTTAATACATTGTAAGCTCCATTTCCTTTTCTAATAGCACTAGAAGAGGTCCAGTTTTTTAAGAAATTATCTTTACCATTTTTAATATTATTAATAGAATAAGATCCATTACCATTAACAAAAAATAAATTCTGATTGTTGCTGTCTAAACGCCCAAAAACAATACCATAACCATTATTTAAAATACCACTTTCTTTTTTAATATCTGCAAGTATTTTAAAATCTCTAGATGTGTCAATATATTTATCTTTAGTTACAGACCAACCACCTTTTGCTCTTTTATGATTTATGTAATAATTACCATTTCTAACATCTAAATTTATATTTTCGTTTTTGGTGGTAGACCAATCATTTTTATTATCTGTATACCCATCAAATAATATAGTTTCTTTTGTTAAATGTTTATTATTGGTAACTGTTGTATTTGTTGTTGTTGAATTATTTAAATATTTAATACTTAGATAACCAACAGCAATTTTCTGTTTACCATAAAGTATATATCCTATTCTATTTCCATAAAATTTAAAAGAATAACTAGTATGTACTAATTTGTCATTAATATAATATTTAAAAGAACTACCTTTCTTTTCTACTTTTAAATAATTATAAACTCCATTTCCTGTTTTAATTGTACTAGATTTAGTCCAATTTTTTAAATAGGAAGCTTTACCATTTTCGTATTTTCTAATGATGTAAGAACCATCACCAGAAATGAAAAATTCGTTTTGATTGTCATTATTCTTTCTTCCAAATAGTATTCCATATCCATTGTTGTTAACACCAGAAACTTTTTTTATTTGAGCTGTTATACTAAAATCTTTTGATGTATTAATGTATTTTTCAATAGAAGTATTCCAGCCACCAGAAGTTCTTCTGTGTTCAAAATTATAATCACCATTTGCTATTTTTAAATAACAGTTTTCGTTATCTGCTTCTGACCAACTATTATTATTGTTGTTATAACCTTCAAATAAAATAGTCTTAGTAACTGTATTAGTTGTATTAATTGTAGAAGAGGCTTGTTTTACTCTAAAATAATCAATAGCAACCTTTTGGTTTCTATAAAGTCTAAAGCCCATTTTTGAACCTTTAAACTTTTTAAAATCCATACCATATACATAAGAATTATTTATATAGTAAGTGATTCTATTCCCTTTCTTTTTAATGTTTAACTTATTTGTACCATAGTTTCCTTTTTTTACAAAAGAAGAACTTGTCCAACTTTTAATATTGCTATATTTTCCAGAAATAGATTCAGCTACTCTATAATAACCAGTAGAGGTAAAGCCAAACTCTGTATAATTGTCACTGTCTTTGTAGTCAAATAAAAAAGACATTCCGAAATCTTGTTCTCCTGAAATTTTTAATATAGAAGTTTCGATTTCAAAATCTTTTGTCATATCTATATTAAAAGTTCTTGTTGTAAATTCTCTAAACCCTTCCTTTTTCTTGTGTTCAAAATAATATTTACCACTTGATACATAAAGTTCTCTAATTTCATTATTGTCTTTAGTCCAAGTTCCTTGACTGTTAAACTCTTCTTGATAAACATAATTTCCTCCACTTTGAGAAAAGAGGGAAGTGCTAATAAAAAGAAGAGTTAATAATATGTTTTTTGTTATTTTCATAATAATTTTTATTGGTGATTCATTTCTATAAAAATAGGAACAACCTTAGCTGTGCTATTTGTAGAAGAAGCATTAAAAGCAATTTTATCATTAGAAAATTTAACATTAGAGCCTTTAAACATTTTACTAGATAGTGCTTTTTTAACTTTAGAGACAAAGTCTCCATTTCCATATCTAACTTTACTTACAATATCATTTATATTTAGCTTTTCTTTACTGTATAAAACGCAAAGAATATCTCTTCCTGGATTATTATCAAACTCTATAAAATAATCTTCGTTTGGTAATGCAATTTCACTATTTGTATAACTAAAATAGTCACTGTAATTTGCAAAAGGATACAATTTATTAACTGATTTATCTGAAGAACCATAACCAATTAAATAAACATAACCCCTTTGTTTACTCTTTAAGTAAATTCTAAATTGAGTTCCAGAAGAGTAGGTCTGACTTACTTTATAGGTTGTTTTAGTTGCTTTAACAATATTAAAATTTCTCTTTGCACCATCAGCCAAACTTACTGGCATGTTGTTGCCATTACTTAGTTTTAAAGTTAACTCACCACCAACTTTATTTGTAACAGTTGTAATGTTATTATTATTATTATTATTATTATTATTATTATTATTATTATTATTATTATTTATGTTGATATAATCATTATTATTTTTATCAACTAAAACATAAGCCGTTTTTACTTGTCTTTCAAAATCACTGTATTTAATCCATAAAAAACCACCTCTACCAAAACGTGTTCCCCAAGAATTCATAATTTCAAAAGCACCACCAGCTTTATTATCATCATAACCTACAACAACCATTGCATGCCCTTTACTCCCTGAGTTTGGTATCCATACGTTTTCGCTATTAACAATTAGTCTATTGTATTTAAATAAACCAATTACCACTGGTTTTTTACTTGATATTGCTTTTTTTACTTTGCCTACAAGATTATATGGATTACTCCATTTTGCTAATCTTTCATAAGTTAATATTCTATTACTTTGAGCTTTTGACTTAACATAACTGTTTGGAGTAGTTACACAAGATTGATCTGTGTATGGAAATTCTGACAATTTAGCTGCACCAGTATTATTTAATAATTTCATAGCACTTTCTATATAAGCACCTTGACATTGATTGTTTACTCTTATTTGATTATAAACAAAAGCAGGTGAAAATGCATTTGCAGTAATTCTTGATGTTTGATTTTTCCAATTATTTTTAATGGCATAAGCTATAGTTCTAGCTCCATAAGCACTAGCCCAGCCAACACAAGAACCTTGTCTTCCTTGACTTTTTGGTGTTGGTGCATAAGCTTTTAAACTGTAAGAACTTGGTAAAGCAGTATAACTTCTTGTTACTAAAGGTACAGATTGAGGTACAGTTTCATACATGTTTTCATCAAACTTTAGACCTGTTCCAAAATCCTCGTCAAAATCTTGAGAAAATAAATTTAAAGTAAGTAGAAAACCAACTAAAAGTAGAGTTAACTTTTTCATTTTTATAGTTTTAAGGTTGATTAGCAAATTTCACTACTAATATAATAAAAAAAAATACGTCATTTGACGTATTTAAATTTATAGAGTAAATAGCTTAATTATTTAAAATCTAATAATTTTTTCTACCTTATTTTTTCTTAAATAATTTTTGATAATTGTTTTTGCAATTTCTTTATCAGAAAAAGGAGTAATTATTTTTTTTAGTATTGGTAAATTGTTTTCTTGATAAGCTAAATTGGTATAACCATATCCAAAAACATCATTGTTTTCTATTAATATAATAGAGTGTTCTTCAACTTCTCTTCCTTTGTCAACAATTAAAAAATCATCGCTATTAAAAGGTTCTAAATTATATTTAAATTTCTTCTTAAAATTAAATTTAGGAGATAATTTATCTAATTCTAAATAATATTTTAATCTTGTAAATAGCTCACTACCAGTTTTATCGTAAGAAATTGAATTTGCTCTTTCTTGAATTTTAGAAGCTCTTTTTGTAATTTTTAAAAATAAAGTATTGATTTCGTGTTTAATATTTTTTCCTCTACCAATATAAATGACTTTTCCATTAATATCTTGAACATAAAAAACTCCAGAAACTGCAGGAATAAAATCTACAAGATTTAATAGTTTTTCTTTTTCTAATCTTCTATCGAAGTATTTTATAGAATTTTGAATAATGTCTTTATTTACATCTTTTTCTAAAAGAAGCTTAAATAGTTTTACTGTAGCAATAGCATCTCCTGTAGCTCTATGTCTGTCTGCTATAGGTATTCCTAAAGAATGAGTTAATTTGCCTAAGCTATAAGAAGGTTGATCTGGAATTAACTGTTGACTTAACTCTACTGTACATAAAGTATTTCTTTCGAAATCGAAACCTAATCTTTGAAATTCGGTTCTAAGAATTCTATAATCAAAAGCTGAATTGTGAGCTACCAAAATACAGTCTTTGGTAATTTCTACAATTCTTTTAGCAACTTCATAAAATTTAGGTGCATTTCGCAACATTTTATTATTGATGCCTGTCAATTTTACAACAAATTCTTGAATGGGTCTTTCAGGATTTACAAGAGATATAAACTGGTCTACAATTTCATGACCATCAAACTTATAAATAGCAATTTCTGTAACTCCTTCTTCGTTAAACTTACCTCCAGTAGTTTCTATATCTAAAACAGCGTACAATTTCTTTTTCTAATTTTGATAAAACTACTAATTATAATTTCTTTTACCAAATATGGAGCTTCCAACACGTATCATTGTACTTCCATTTTCTATAGCTATTTGATAATCTCCACTCATTCCCATAGATAAGGTTTTTAGATTTTGGTTATCTGTTTTGAGTTTGTCAAATAGGTTTTTTAGAGTTGAAAACTCTTTATATAATTGTTGCTTATCATCTGTAAAAGTAGCCATTCCCATTAATCCAACAATTTTAATATTTACTAGATCTTTTAATTTTTCTGACGCTAAAATATTTTCAATTTCATCAAAAGATAATCCAAATTTAGAGTCTTCTTCAGCAATTTTTGCTTGCAGTAAACAGTGTATAACTCTATCGTGTTTTTTTGCTTGCTTATTAATTTCTTTTAATGTAGAAAATTTATCTACACCATGAATTAAATCTACAAAATGCGCCATATATTTTACCTTATTACTTTGTAAATGACCTATCATATGCCATTTAATATCCTTAGGTAAAAGTTCATACTTCTCTGCCATTTCTTGTATTCTGTTTTCTCCAAAAATACGTTGACCAGCATTGTAAGCTTCTTGTAAATCTTCTACTGGTTTTGTTTTAGAAACAGCAACAAGTGTTACATTTTTAGGTAAAGTTGCTTTTATATTTTGTAAGTTTTCTTGAATCATATTAGAGTTCATATATGGTTAAAGCACTTCTTAGTTTAGGTTCTATAAAAGTAGTTTTAGGTGGCATTAATAAATTAGCATCTACAATAGTTTTTAATTCTTCTATTGTTGCAGGTAACATACCAAAAGAAACTTTAAATTCACCTGAATCTACTTTTGTTTTTAATTCTAAACTACCAGATTTATTCTGAGAATACACAATTTTAGAATCATTTCTAATATCATTGATACCTAAAATTGGGTTTAAGACAGTAGTAAATAAAATTTGAGCATCTAATTTACTTAAAGCATCTGTAAATTTATAAGCTGATTTTTTTAGACTAAGTGCATAAAATTCACCATCTAAATACATGCTAAATTGATTTTTATCAGGGGGTCTATAAAACTCTTGGTGTTTCTTTTGTATTTTAAATAATTTACCAATTTCAATTAAAAATTCAGCTGAACTTAATCCATTTAAATCTCTGATAAATCTGTTAAATTCATAGATGTCTAATTGACTTTCAGGTAATAAGTAGCTCATAAAGAAATTGTAAGGTTCTTGACCAGTGTGATTTTTGTTTTCTTTAGCTAATTTCTTAGCCAATAAACAAGAAGAAGTAGTTCTATGATGTCCATCTGCTATATAAAAAGTAGTGACACTTTTAAAAGCTTCTGTTATTTGTGAAATTTCTTCTTCATTATTTATAACCCAAAGTAAATGTGAATTTCTATCTGTAGTTGTAAATTCATATTCTGGTCTTTCTTTTTGATGCTTCTTTATAATCTTTTCTATAACCTCATTATCTGGGTAGGTAAGTAAAACAGGTTCTGCATTAAAGCCTGTTTTTTTTAAATATTTTTCAAAAAGCAATTCTCTTTTTTCAAGAGTGTCTTCATGTTTTTTGATTACATTATTATGATAATCTTCTGCAGCTGTTGCAGAAATAATACCACAATACGATTTTGTAGGCGTATTATTTTGGTAAATATAAAAAGCAGGTTTATCATCTTTAGAGAAATAATTACTGCTTTTAAATTCTGTATATTTTTTGTGAACTAATTGAAAACGTTGCTCACTGGAAACTTCTTGATGGTATTTGTAATCTGGATTTAAAATGTGTAGAAAACTAAAAGGATTGAAATTTAATTTTGCACCTAATTCAGCAGGAGTATAGGCTTCATAAGATTTAGATGATACTAATGCAGCTTTATCTCTACTTGGTCTTACAGCTTTAAACGGTTTTACAATTGCCATTAATTTGTTTAAATTTAAATTAGTTTAGTAAAGAAATAATTTGATTTGCCAATTCTAAACCAATTCTTTCTTGCGCTTCTTTAGTAGACGAACCAATGTTTGGAGAAAGCGAAATTTCAGGATTCATTAAAAGTTGAACTGCTGGTGTTGGTTCTGTTTCAAAAACATCTAAACCTGCATATTGCACTTTACCACTTTCTATGGCATTTACTAAATCAACTTCATTTAAAATACCACCTTTTGCAGTATTTATAAAACCAACACCATCTTTCATTTTTTCAAATTCTTTTGATGTAATTATATAATCTTCATGATTTACTAAATGCAATGAAATAAAATCTGATTCTTTTAAAACTTCATCTATAGCAATGGTGTTGATTTTAAAATCTATTTTTTGTTGATTGTAAAAATCTAAAGTTATGGTAGCTTCTTCTATAAAATCGTCATAAGCTAAAACATGCATTCCTAATCCAATAGCAATTTTTGCAACTTCTTGACCAACTTTATCAAAACCTAGAATTCCAATAGTTTTGCCTCTTAATTCTGAACCTAAAGAATAAGCTTTATTTAAATCTTTAAATCTTATATCTCCTTCTAATGGCATCTCTCTGTTAGAAGAATGTAAAAAACGAGCCATACCAAAAAGGTGTGCAAATACTAATTCTGCTATAGAGCTTGCTGAAGCATTTTTAGGATTAATGACATGTAATCCATTATCTATAGCAAATTCAACATCAATATTATCCATATTTGAGCTCGAATTTCCAATCAATTTTAGAGAAGGGCAAGCTTCTATAAGCTCTTGTCTTATTTGTGTGTTTGACCCCACTAATACTGCATCAATATTATGTTCATTGATGAAATTTTCTAATTGATTTTGTGCAACTTTAGTAATATTTACCTCAAAACCTGCTTTTTCTAAAGCCTGAATTGCTTTTAATGTAATTCCGTCGTTTGCTAATACTATCATTATATATCTACAAATTCTTTTTTTTGAAAATCTTTATAATTTATATTTTCAAATAATTATTTTAATTTTTTCTTTCCAATTCTTGCATAACATCTACTAACGCTTGTACACTATATAAAGGTAAAGCATTATACATGCTAGCTCTATAACCACCAACAGATCTATGGCCATGTAAACCATTAATATTAGCTTCTTGCCACATTTTATCAAATTTTTCGGTTAGAGTATTGTCTTTTAAAACAAATGTTGCATTCATTATACTTCTATCTTCCTTGACAACAATACCTTCAAATAAAGGATTTCTGTCAATTTCGCCATACAAAAGAGCTGCTTTTTTTTCGTTTACTTTTTCTATGAAAGAAATTCCTCCTAAATCCTTTAACCATTGTAAAGTAAGCATAGATACATAAATAGAAAAAACAGCTGGAGTGTTAAACATACTCTCTTTATCTAAATGAGTTTGGTAGTTAAGCATAGAAGGTATGTGTCTTTCTACTTTACCTAAAATTTCTTCTTTTAGTACAACCAAGGTAGTTCCTGCTGGTCCCATATTTTTTTGTGCACCAGCATAAATTAAATCGAATTTCTCAAAATCTAATTGACGTGAAAAAATATCTGAACTCATATCACATACTAAAGGAATATTTGTTTCAGGAAATACTTTCATTTGAGTTCCTGCAACAGTATTATTACTAGTACAATGAAAATAATCTGCATCTTTTGGAATTGAATATCCCTTTGGTATATAATTAAAGCCTTTATCTTTAGAGCTTGCAACTTCAATAACTTCACCAAAGGCTTTTGCTTCTTTTATTGCCTTATCTGACCAAGTACCAGTGTTTAAATAAGCTGCTTTTTTATTTAATAAATTATAGGCAACCATTAAAAACTCCATACTAGCACCTCCATGTAAAAATAAAGCTTTATATCCTTTATTTTCTATACCTAAAAGCTCTAAAGCTAAACTTCTTGCTTTTTCTATAACATTTACAAAAGGTTTACTTCTATGAGATATTTCTATTAATGATAAATTATCTTCATTAAAGTTTATAATAGCTTCAGAAGCTTTTTGCAAAACTTCTTCTGGTAAAATACAAGGTCCTGCACTAAAATTGTGTTTTTTCATAGTTTATAGTTTAGACAAGAATTCTAGAGTGTTTACTCCATCTGCATAATCTGTTAATTTTGGATGTTGAGTTTGTCCAAAAGCTATTTCATTTTCTAGAAAACCTTTGGCAACGACACACTGAATCTTTTCTCTATCTTCATGAAGTTTGATTTTTAAATCAATTTCATTGTCAAAATATTCATAAAAAATTGTTGCAATTGGAGAGGAGTAGCTTTCATCTTCTTTAATCATCAAAAATCCGTTTTCTAGTAAATCGAATTCACTCATTAAATACACAGCTTTGTTATAATCGTAATTATTAGCGTATTTTGCGTTATTGATAATTTCTTTTTTGTTGTACATTCCATTAAAAAACAACTCAAAATCGTAATCTTTAGGTACATATAATTTAGAAACACTTCTACAACCTAAACCAAAATATTGAAATATATCATCTGATAATTTTTCAAAGTCTTCAATTGTTTCTTTGCCAGTAATTACAGCAACAGAGTTTCTGTTTTTTCTTATGATGTTTGGTTTTCCTTTAAAATAATATTCGAAATATCGAGCAGTATTATTACTTCCTGTAGCAATAACAGCATCAAAGTTGGAAAGTTTATCTTCTGTAAAGGTTATTTTTTCTTTAAAACTTTCTTCTGTGTACTCTAAATATTTTGCTAAAAAAGGCAATAAATGTTTATCGCTTGAAGATTGTTTTACTAAAACAGAATGTCCAGAAATCAATACAGATAAAAAATCATGAAACCCTACTAAAGGTATATTTCCTGCCATAACAATAGCAACAGTTTTACGATTAATTTTATTTAAATTAACACTATTAGTGAAATTTTTTAAATTATTATAATTTAATGATTTAGACCAACTTTCTAATGAGTTTAAAATATTGTCTTTTGTAAACCAAGAATTATTTTCTTGCGCTAGTTTAATTTGATGTTTAAAACCATCAAAAAATAATTCATTAAAAGGAATATTTTCTTTTTTTTCAATTCCCTTTGTAGAAAACTGACTTAAAAAATCACCTAATTTTGAAAAAGCTTCAATTCTATTCTGAATACTGTTCATTTATTTTGGATGTAAATGATTTAGGGGTTATTTTTGCAACTGCAAAGGTACAAAAACAGAACAGAAAATTATGGCAATTATAATAACAGATGAATGTATAAATTGTGGGGCTTGTGAACCAGAATGTCCAAATACTGCAATTTACGAAGGTGCAGACGAATGGAAATACAGTGATGGTACAGATTTAAGCGGAAATGTTGTTTTACCTAATGGAAAATCTGCTAATGCAGATGAAGACCAAGAACCAATTTCTGATGAAATTTATTATATAGTAGCAGATAAATGTACTGAGTGTAAAGGATTTCATGAAGAACCTCAATGTGCAGCTGTTTGTCCTGTAGATTGTTGTGTACCAGATGAAGATAATGTAGAAACAGAAGAAGAGTTGTTAGAAAAACAACGTTTTATGCATAATGATTAGACAAAAGAATACTTTTTAATTAATCAATAAGACTAAAAATTCCGAAGAAATTTCGGAATTTTTTATTTTTAAAATAGATATATTTGCACTCGCAAAATTTTAAGAAATGAAAGCTGGAATTGTAGGATTACCAAACGTAGGAAAGTCAACTTTATTTAACTGTTTATCAAATGCTAAAGCGCAAAGTGCTAACTTTCCTTTTTGTACTATTGAACCTAATTTAGGAGTGGTTAATGTCCCTGATGAAAGATTAGAGAAACTAGAAGAATTGGTAAATCCTGAAAAAGTAGTCCCTGCAACAGTAGAAATTGTAGATATTGCTGGTTTAGTAAAAGGAGCTAGTAAAGGTGAAGGCTTAGGAAATCAATTTTTAGCAAATATTCGTGAAACTGATGCC
>Ga0228636_1000496_pt1 | contig 10377 bp, 6 predicted proteins | sample 45DmetaG_FD_182709 | JGI IMG/M metagenome (GOLD analysis project Ga0228636, IMG submission 182709) | Seawater microbial communities from Monterey Bay, California, United States - 45D | ecosystem: Environmental > Aquatic > Marine > Coastal | place: USA: California | collected 2016-11-03 | reverse complement strand
TTTGTATAGTGTAGTTTACCTCTTTGAATAACAAGTTTCTCATCTATTGAGGAGATACACTTCTGAACTAAAGAGTTTGAATCAAAATCAACTGAGAAGGTTGTCTTATACTTGACACGATCCCATAATTCTTTGAATTCAGGACTGTCTAATATTTGTCTGTTAACCCTTACTCGTTTCTTTTCATCTTTATTCTTAATCTCAAGTTTACCCGCCGCACTTTTTAGATTAGAGATGATTTGTTTATAAACGTGAACATTATCATCAAATCCTTCAGGAATATCTACTGTATTATCTTTTAACGCAATCCTCAATATGTCTTGAACCTTTCCTCTGTTATCTACATATCCCTTTTCTATGAAGTGTTTATACAGTTGAGAAGACTTCTCCTGACCTAAGTACTGAGTATGACCATCTTCAACTCCCAAGACTACATCAGAGAAGGTATATTCTTCAATTACCCCAAACTTAATTCCTGTTTCTTTCTCTATCTCCGTTTGAAGTTCCTGAACGAATTGTTCCCAAGATTCATTGGCAATAACAGATAAGGTGTTTACTTCATGTCCGTATACTCGTTCTCCTTGTTGATTAACACATAGTCTTAACCCTCTACCGATTTGTTGACGTGGAGTGATTTTAGATGAACCTCTTTCCCTAAGAGTACATATTTGAAAAACATTAGGGTTATCCCAACCTTCTCGAAGTGCGGAATGGGAGAAGATAAATCTAAGTTTTGAACTAAAACTTAAAAGACCTTTTTTATCCTGCATTATAAGACTGTAAGTGTCTTCGTCCGCTTTGGTTGAACCGTTAGTATCCTTGAAGTATTCGAACTTATCTTTCTTATTACTCTTTTTACTCTTCTTGTCTATAGAGAAGTAACCATTATGAACTTCTGATGGATATGTATTGGAACTGTGATGTTGATCAAATAAGGTTTGATACTTAGGTTTCTTTATGATCTTGAGGTATTCTTCTTCAAATATGGTCGCGTATTCTCCATTCAGTTGATTTCCATCTTCATCGTACTGTCTGTACTTCGCAACTTCATCTATAAAGAATAGACTTAATACTTTGATACCTTCTTTATTTAAGACTAACTCCTTATCAAGATGTTCCTCTATCGTTTTTGAAATCATCGCAGTCTTAACCTGACGATCATCAACACTACCAATAGATTCTCCAAGTTTTATGAAATCGTCCTTACTTGTAAAGTCAATGTATTCACTTCCTCCACCTCCGTAGATGTCCTTTATGATATAACCTTCATATTCAGTTCTATCGGTAAGTTGTTCTAAGTCATCATTCTGTTTGACTGTGACCTGTTTCCTTTTAATAGTTCCTTTATCAAAGACATCTATTTCAATCTTAGCAACGGGAGATCCTTTACTGAGTTTGATGTCAATAAGTTTAATGTACGCTTGATTATTATCACCCTCTGTTTGGACTGACCCAACCTCTATTTGTTTGACTAATTTCTGTTCATAGGCATCTACGGCGTCCAACTTATACATAAGATTAACCTTTTCCCTGTGTGTAGCGGAATAACGGATAATGGTTAATGGATGTAGGTTCTTAACCGCCTTCTTTCTCAACTCGGTACTCATGGTAGTTTGTGGTTCATCAATAAACACAACAGGGTTGGTGTTTTTAATTAGGTCAAGAGGTTTGTAACCTAAACTATCATTGTACCTATGGATGATATTGGCGTTGTTAGGTTTTGAAGGATCTTTAAAACTCTTACTAAACGCATCAATATTAATTACCATGATCTCTAAACCATCATTGGTTGAGAAATCTCTTACTTCATTCAACCTCGAACTATCATAGATAAAGAAGTTGTATGGAATATTATCATAAAGTCCTTGGAGGTGATCCTTGGTTTCTTTTAAACTGAAAAAGGTTCCTTCTTTAATTGGAATTGAAGGGACAACTATTATGTGTTTTGAGAAACCATACTTACGATATAATTCCATGATGGTTCTCAAGTACACGTATGTTTTACCCGTACCCGTCTCCATTTCTACAGTGAAGTCTAAATGTGTTTTATCTACTTCCTTAGAAGTCGAGGGTTTTAGTCCATTGCCCAACTGAATCTGTTGGACATTCTCCAAAATCTTTCCTTCAGTAAGAGTTAGTCTATTCCCGTAACCAATCTCATTGAATGAGATGTTGTGTTGTTTCTGAATGAACTCAGGTGAGTAAACCGTAAAGTTGGAATCACACTTTTCTTGTCCTTGGAAAATGTCGACAATCGAATTGATTGCATCTAACTGATATTGAAGTGTACTAACGAACTGTATTTTCTTCATATTAACTCTTTAATGATTTTCTGTTTAAACCTTTAAACCAAGATTTGAATTGGTCAAAATTCCATTCTCTCGACACTTCATTCGATATCCCATTCGAATTTATTTCAATCACTTTTATGATTTTGAATTGTTCTCTTGAGTCTTCGTAATTAACCAAGTACAACTCTCCATCAAGTTTTTTAGTAATATCCCATAATGAAATAAATTTTTGTTTGTTTTTAAACCAATATCTATTTGGATGAGATTTATTCGGTCTGACCGTCTCACATTTTAGAAATTCTAAGACATGATATTTCCCATTTATTAAATAAACACTGTCCAAGTCAAATCCTCCTGTAAACTCTCCTTCAAGTGACTCTATGATCAATGACTTCGCGTCATCGTCTCCTTTACCGATAGGTTTTGAATTTCCACCCATTAGATTGATCTAATTTCATTAATACCATATCTTTTGAGTATTTGAAATGAGTTTGTTTTATCAACATCATTAAATCCTTCATCTCTAAAAATTACCCTACTGATTTCAGGATCGAATTCTTCCTTCCATTTCCCTATTATCTCAGATATCTCAACTGTAATTTCTTGGTCTAAACAAATGAATAATGCACCAAGTCCTATGTTATAAATCTTTTTCTGATTTATCTCTTTAAGTTCAATAGGTATAGAAAGGTCAAGACCATATTTAAGAAGGATCTCATACAACAAATCATCTTCGGTTCGATCGTCTTTAATATTACTTATGGAATCAAATAAGTTAGATTCAAGATTACTTGGATTACCATCCCAACTTTTGATATTAGAACTATCAAGTTTAAATACTTTAAATCCTAAATCTAAATCAGATGCATTATTCTCTTCTTTCAACTTGGATGCTACACGACGGATCCTCTCTTTACCAATTTCAGTGATCTTGCGATATCCTAATTTATATCCAATTTCATTCTCATTAATATCCTCAGGCAGTTGAACCTGAATAAATTTTCTTTTACCATCATCCTTTGAATTTAAGTTCATAACGGCATGAGCAGTAGTAGAAGAACCCGCGAAGAAATCCAAAATTATTCCGTCTTTTTCACTGTCTCCTAATTGAATCATTCTTTCAATCAAATCAACTGGTTTGGGATTAGTAAATACCGAATTCCCATCAAAGAGTTTTTTTACAGTTTTAGTTCCATTAGTGGTTGCACCTAAATCATCCCACCAAGTTTTTGTGACCTTACCTCGATCAAGAGCTTCATTTAGAAATCTTTTTCTTTGGGGTCCAGCGTCTCCACTTGTTCCAAATACAATTCTATTATCATCTACTAATTCTTTATACTTTTCAAGATCATTTTTCCAACTACAATTTTCATTTGGTAGATATTTTTTCCCTGTATTTGGGTTAATTATTTCGTATTGTTGGTTTGGTCTCCATCCCCCCACCTGAAAAGGATCTGCTTTCCATGGTCCTCGAGGATCATTGTCAGGATTGCTAAATCCTTCACCACTTTCAGGAAGTCTGAACTTCTCCCTGTTTTTGGTATAATAATTAATATCCTTACAATAAACGAGATTATAATTATGTGATACTGAGATTAAAGCAGTATTGGTAACTGATTTGGTTGAGTTCCAAACAATGGTTCCAATGAAATTTTCTTCTCCGAAACATTCATTACATATCTTCTTAAGATTTTCAATTTCATTATCGTCAATGGTAATAAATATAATTCCTGAATCTTTGAGTAGATTTCGGGACAATCTTAATCTCGGATACATCATATTTAACCAGTTAGAATGAAATCTACCATCTGAATCAGAGTTAGTCGATATTTTATTCCCGTCATTATTAATTTGGCCTGTAACTTCTTGATAATTCTTCAAATTATCCTTGTAGTTGTCCTTGTACACAAAATCCTTTCCTGTATTGTATGGAGGATCGATGTAGATCATTTTAATCTTTCCAGCGTAACTCTTCTGAAGTAGTTTCAACACCTCTAAATTATCCCCTTCTACATATACATTTTGGGTTGTATCCCAATCCAAACTATCCTCCTTACAGGGTCGTAATGTTCCTGTGGATGGTTTATGTGCTTCTCTCCTTGCTTGTGATTTACCTGCCCAAGTGAATCGATAATATTCTTCTTCATCTTCAATTTCTTCTCCAAGAACTTGTTGAAGGGACTTGAAGTCAATCTTCCCCTCTGAGACTATCTCAGGGAAGAGTTTCTTTAATTGATCTATATTCTTTTGTATCAAATCTTTACTATGACTTAGTTGGTCTTCTGAAGTTATTTTATCTATACTCATTGGGATAAGGTTTGTTTTATGTTTTGTATCTCTTGTTTTCTCTTTTGAATCTCCATGTTAATAGAGACTTGAGAATTGAGTTGTGTCTCTTTTTTTAATTGATTCTTTAGTGTGATGATTTCCATTTCAAGGTTTTCTTTCCTTTCAATGGATTCTATATCTCTTTGATTGTTCTCAAGATTCTTTTCATTAAAGACTCCTGTGATTACGGCAGACTTGAATTGAATCACTGAATTAATGTAACTCTGATAAACTGTATTAAGATTAGTTCTATTCACTCTATCAAACGAAAGTGTTTTTATGAACTCTTTTACTTTTTCAGACTCAGTCTTATTAATTAGGTTGGTGGAAAATGATTTTTCAATCGTCCTTTTAGATCTATCGTTAAGATTGATCCTCTTCTCAGTAAGATTCAACATCCAATAGTCTTTATCCTCTATAACCAAGACTATTTGATAGGGAATGTATTTCTGAAATAGATCAATAACCGATTTACCGTATTTATCAAGGTTTGAAACTTCACATGTCATGAATTGAACTTCTTCAAATAAATGAGTTTCTGTCTCAAACTTTGGTATGTTGGTATTCGATGGTTTTAAACTTGACAACCATTCCATTCGAATGACCTCGTTTTGGAGAGTCTTCTTCTCGGAACTACTTAAATCGAAATTCTTTGTGAAGAAGACCTTGGTGAGTCTCTTGTTCAAAAGAGTCCTCGAAGGAAAATGGAATATGTCATTGTATCCTATTTCCATCACTCTATGATTAGGTAGTTAATTAACTGAATATTCTCATTGGAAAAATCGTCAGTGTCACTAAATAGTGTTCCACCCGATGTGGCAAGTGAATCTAAACCTATCTCTTCCTGAACACCCCTCACTTCACTTATCGACTCTTTTAGAAGTGATTGATATTCATCCATTCTCTTAAGTTTTGATGTTCTATCTTCAAACTTCTCAATAACTCTTGGGTTTAACTCGTCTTCATTAATACATAACTTTCGTAAGTAATCGAGAGTAATCTTGGGTTGAGAAGATTTTATATTTTGACTTCCATTGAGACTCTTGTAGATCAAGAAATAGGGGTAAAGAACGTTAGATCCATAGTTCTCGGACTTTTCACCCGATTTATCTTTTAAACAGAAAATAATCCCTTTATGGATATGGTCTGTATTCGATTTAACCACCGAAAACGAAGATTGAGGTAATTTTTCAATTGTCTTTAACTCTTCACGAGAGGTTTTTTCAAGATCTATTTTGAAATCATTGAAGGTTAGATCCGATATTGAAATATTACCTTGGACATCTTCAATATCAATAACTTCATTTTGAAGTTGTTTCAATTGTTTCTTACGATATTCTAAGTCCTTCATATTTGATGGGTCCTTAGAAATAACATTATCCTCTCCTGTTGCTGATACATCCAACATTACCATTCGTCCTTTTACCCTCGCTACTAAATCAATAAAATTGTCTAATTCAATATTCGGGAAGAAATTGACGAGTTGAATATTATCGTTAACAGATCCAATTCGGTCGATTCTACCAAACCTTTGAATAATTCTCACAGGGTTCCAATGTATATCGTAATTGATGAGATAATCACAGTCCTGTAGGTTTTGACCCTCCGAGATACAATCGGTACAGATCATCACATCAATTTCATCTTTTTGGTCAGGAAACACTTGTTCTCTCTTTTTCGATTTAGGGGAAAAGTTTATAAGGAGAGAAGAAAGGTCTGTTTTACACTTTGGAAGGTTAGTTTTATTTGTTCCACTTCCCGTAATGAGAGAAGAGTATAACCCATGATTAGAGTACAACCAATCTTCAATATTGTTGTGTAGGTACGATGCGGTATCCGCAAATGCGGTGAAAACAATTACTTTCTTATTATTCGGGTTTATTGGGTTTCGCAGTTTGTCTTCGATTAGAGATTTTAATTTCTCCAATTTAGCATCCCTGCCAACAGTTATATCACTTAGTTCGAAACGAAGATTTCTTAAAATATCCAAATCATACTCTAAATCCTGTTTCCATCGAATCAAATCAATGTCTTGAATCAACACCTTTGTTTTACCTCCCACCAAGAGATCTTCCAACTCGGTGTCATCAATATCAACCTCGGTAATTGATAAATCCATCATGACCTCCTCAGATTTGTGATTTTCAATCTGAACAAGGTTGTTTTCAATTGATCGAATAAGTTTATCTAACGTTAATCTGAGTGAATCCACTGAACTCTCAAGTCTTTTGAGTAGGTTAACCCTCATCAAATAGATAAGACTCTGTTCACGGTCGGTTTGTTTGAATATTGTACCTCTACTTGTAACTATATCATACTTCTCAGCATATTCGTCTTTCTTATCTGAACGTACATAGGCAAGTGGAGTATAAGATGATAGAGTGAGGTTTCCGATCTTATCGTAGATCTCTCCTATATGACTTAATTCATTCTTATTATCAATTGGAGGTGAAACCGTAATGGGTTTTAATCTATTTGGGAATTTTCCAATGTTTGAGGTATCATAGTACTTTTCTATGTGTTTTCTTGACCTTGCTATGGTCATCATATCGAGTATCTTAAAATAAGATCCCCCTAAGTCTTCCAATAGTTCATTGACATTGATATCGTCAGGGTTCTTATCATTGAACCACTGATTAAACTTTCTTTGAGCATCATTCAATACATTATTGATACTCTCAATACCATGATCTTGAAACGCCTCGTCCACACCCTCTGTAATAAAGGAAATCTGATTTTTAAGGTCACTAAGTTTATTATTTACAGGTGTAGCACTTAACATCAGGACCTTGGTCTTAATATTAGCACGAATGACATCATTCATAAGTCTACTATACCTTGTAACTCTATCTTTTCTGTTGGGGTTATTTCTAAAATTATGGGACTCGTCAATCACAACAAGATCGTAGTTTCCCCAATTAATGGTTGAGAGGTTAATATCCCCCGATTTCCCATTCGTTCTTGAGAGATCTGTATGATTTAGTATGTCATAGTTTAAACGGTCCTTAGAAAGGATATTTCGTTTGTCATTTAATTGATAAATGGACCAATTCTCTCTAAGTTTCTTTGGTGCGAGTACTAATATTCGATCATTCCGAAGTTGATAGTACTTCATTACCGCGAGTGCTTCAAAAGTCTTACCTAAACCTACAGAGTCGGCGATGATACATCCTCCATAGGTTTCAATTTTGTTGATCGCCCCAACAACCGCGTCTTTTTGAAAATTGTAAAGTAAATTCCAAACCACCGACTCTTTGAACCCTATTTTATTCAGTTTTGAATCTAACCTTTCATCAAGATCACTGAAGTCGAAAATCTCCTTTAGAATTGATTTATAGGTTCGTGAAGGGGTTTGATATTCATTCAGTTGAATTAAACGAGTGAGAAGATCTTTTTTGATCTCGTGTGAAGAATTCCAAATCCTTTTAAATAGATCTAAGTATTGATTTTCACTATCTCTAATCTCATTGATGATTACCGGAAACTTGGACTGAATAGTACCTAAACTCACCGAGTCAAGGTTTAAGGGAGTAAGTGTATAACATATAGACTCTCCACCTTTATCAATGATCAATAGATTTTGATTACCGATGGATCCTTTACGAATCTCTGATTTGTCCTTGAGAAACTTGATAATCTTCTCCACCTTCATTTTACGATCCAAGTTCATATTGAGAACTTCTTCATCTCTATTGTGAAGGAGATTAGTATTCATCGAATCTAAATCGTAGTCCAAAAGAAGTTGAACAGATGTTGATTTATTAAAAGTTGGATAAAGAGAGAACAAAGAGTAGACAGTAACGTATTCACCCGCATAATAAACATTGGCATTGGAGTCTATCATCGCCTCCAATACTTCAATTAACCTGTTCTGTTTGTTATCTATTATTCTCATTTATCTACAATCAACTCAGACAAACTCACTTCAAGTACTTCACTCACTAAAACCAACTTCTTTAAAGGAGGATTAGACTTTCCACTGCACCAATGAGAACAGGTGACTGTACTAATCCCCATCTTCTTGGCAAGTTCTTTCTGAGTCATGTTTTTCTTGTCCAATACCTCCTGAATTCGATTAAGTTTCATAAGAACTGAGTTTCTTCAAATTAAAGAAAAACTTTAATTTTTTCCTAATAAAAGTTGCTCAAATAAATTTCATTCGCTAAATTGAGTTCCAATGAATATGAAGGTTAAGGACATAAAGGTCAGTGAAATCAATAAGGAGATCTACACCTTGTCCTCAATTGAGGAATTAATGGAGTCTATTAAACTCGTGGGACTACTTCAACGTCCTGTAATCAATGTCAAAACGAATAACCTTCTATCGGGTCACCGTAGAGTTGAGGCGATCACAAGACTCGGTTGGAAAGAAGTTGAAGTAGATACAATTGATGTAGATGAAGAAGACGAAATACTCTATTTAATTCATTATAATCAGACCCGCGTAAAGTCAGTATTTTCAATTCTTAGAGAATATGACTTCCTGAAAAAGTATTACAAGGATAACAAGACCAAATTGGGATTGAAGGGGGTTATACTCCGAGGAATGATTGCTGATGACCTGAAAATCAGTGATGGTCAATTGGCGAGACTACTAAAAATCCGAAAGGAGTCTCCTGATTCCATTGAACTAATAGATAAGGGTATTCTATCTATCAATCAGGCGTACTTACTTACACAAAGAAACATTAAAGAAGTAAAATCACGATCCACAATTAAACTTGATTGGGATGAAAAATCTAATTCCGAAGGATTTCGATTTTTTCAGAAGTCTTCAGAAAATATGGAGGAATTGAAGGATGAGGAGATTGATTTAATTCTAACGAGTCCGCCCTTCCACCGGTTGAGAACCTATTCGGACAATGATATTTTGGGAAACGAAGATTCACCTAATCAATACATTGAGAATTTAGTCAATCACCTACATGATGAGTGTTGGAGAGTTCTACGAAATGACGGGAGTTTCTTTCTCGAATTAGGGGATACATTCATTGATGGTTCTCTTCAGAATATACCCCACAGAGTGGCAATTGAGTTGAGTAAACGGGGTTGGATTCAACGTAATAGTATTATTGTGAAAAGGAAGAATCCCAAACCTTCGAGTAGTAAAAGTAATCTAACTCCATCTTATTCCTTGTTATTTCACTTTGCCAAAACATTGGAATACAATTATCAACGTACTCTCACAGAAATTTCATCATTAACTAAACCATCACATCCTCCAAGGCATCGAGTTATTGATGGTCAGACTATGCGAAGTACAAGTCCGTACATTCCTAATAAACAAGGTAAAAACATAGGTGATTTTCTCGATCATGATATTATGAATGTTGCGGTAGCAAATCAAAAGTATTCAAGTAAAATAGAACACCCAGCAACTTTTCCTCAGCAATTAGTATGGTTGATAATCAATTCAACTGTTTACTTACCATTTGTTGGCAAACAATATTCTCCAACTGTACTTGATCCATTTGCTGGTGCTTTAGGCACATACAAGGGAATTCAATGGTTCAATTCCAATTTTGATTGTAATATTCAATTTGTTGGATATGATCTCAAACGATGGTTTTAATTATTCAAACACACAAGTTTGACCACTTGACAAAGTAAAATTGTTTCTGTATATTTTTAATGTGTGGTTATTGAAGTTGTCGATTCAAAAACCAAGACACATAAGAGAACTTTACCCGACTTCGAGTGTCTGTGACAACAGATGGAGATTGGGTTTCTTGAAATATGAAGGAATCATCTGATGTTT
>Ga0228636_1000468_pt1 | contig 10710 bp, 10 predicted proteins | sample 45DmetaG_FD_182709 | JGI IMG/M metagenome (GOLD analysis project Ga0228636, IMG submission 182709) | Seawater microbial communities from Monterey Bay, California, United States - 45D | ecosystem: Environmental > Aquatic > Marine > Coastal | place: USA: California | collected 2016-11-03 | reverse complement strand
GCAAATAGACATCAACAACAAAGTATGATTTTAGTACCTATAGATACTCCAGGATTAAAAATTGTACGCCCACTTTCTGTGTTAGGATTTTATGACTCACCAGAAGGACATGCAGAAATTATTTTAAATAATGTGAGAGTGCCAAAAGGTAATTTAATTCTTGGTGAAGGTAGAGGTTTCGAAATAGCTCAAGGACGTTTAGGACCTGGTAGAATACATCATTGTATGCGATTAATAGGTATGGCTCAATATGCTTTAGAATTGATGTCTAAAAGAACTTTAGAAAGAGAAACTTTTGGGAAAAAATTTTACGATTATAGTAGTATTCGTCATGAAATTGCAAAATCAGCTTGTGAAATTGAGCAAGCAAGACTATTAACATTATCTGCAGCAGATAAAATGGATAAGGCTGGTAATAAAGAAGCAAAAGACATTATTGCTATGATAAAAATAGTAGCACCAAATATGGCTCAAAAAGTTATTGATAGAGCTATGCAAATTTTAGGAGGAAAAGGTGTTGGTCCAGATACCTATTTAGCACATTATTTTGCATTTGCTAGAATGTTACGTTTAGCAGATGGTCCAGATGAAGTACATATGTATCAACTTGGTAAAAGTTGTATAAAAAAATATGGTAAATTATGAGCAATCAAAAAGTAAGAGAGGGAGAAGAATTGCCAGAAATTCCTTTAAAAAAATATTTAAAAGAAATCAATTTAATTGAATCTATTGAAAGTGATTTAGTTGTAAAACAATTTACGCATGGATATTCCAATTTAACGTATTTGTTACAAATAGAAAATAAAGAATATGTACTAAGAAAACCACCAAAAGGAGCCATCAAAAGAGGTCATGATATGAGTCGTGAATTCAAAGTGCAAAGTGGAGTAGCTAAGGCCTTTTCTAAAGTACCTAAAATGTATGGTTTCTCTAATGATGAAAACATTCTAGGAAGTGATTTCTATATCATGGAAAAAATGGAAGGGATTATTCTTAATTATGCAGCAGCGAAATCAAGAAATATAACTTCAAATAATTATGAAACTATCGCCAATTCATGGTTAAATACATTAGTAGAATTACACAATGTGGATTATAAGTCTATAGGTTTAGAAGATTTAGGAAAACCTGAAGGCTATGTAGAAAGGCAAGTAACCAATTGGAGTAAACAATACGTAAAAGCAAAAACTGATGAATATCCAGAGGCAGAATTAGTGATGCAATGGATACAAGAAAATCAACCCAAAAAATACGATCATTGTTTAATACACAATGATTTTAAATATGATAATGTCGTTTTTAAAGATGATTCTTGGCAAGAGGTGAGTGCAGTTTTAGATTGGGAAATGGCTACTTTAGGAGATCCTTTAATGGATTTAGGAACCTCTTTAGGGTATTGGACAGTAGCCACAGATCATGACTTTGTAAAACAAGGGATACCTTCTCCTACCATTTTTGAAGGCAATCCAATAAGAAGTGAAATTGCTAAAATGTATGCTGAAAAGTCAGGAAGAAATTTAGATAACCTAGTTTTTTATTATGTATTCGGATTGTTTAAAATAGCAGTAATTGCCCAACAAATCTATTTTAGATATGATAAAGGATGGACAACAGACCCACGTTTTGCAAACTTAAATAAAGCTGCTGAGTTATGCTGTAAATTAGCCTTAAAAGCTATTAAAACAAAATCTATAGACTAATGGATATAAATCAAAATGGTCTTATACAACTAAAAGAATTTGATGAAAACTTGCCAGTTTTTATGATGAATTATTTGAAATATAAAGATCAAGTTTCAGAAACAGGTAAAACAGGTAAAGAAACTTATAATGATTACATGAAAGCTGCTTTTCCTTTTTTTCAAAAGATTAAAGCAGAAATTATTTTCAAGGGAAAACCACAAGTAACAATTATAGGTCCATCTAATGAGAAATTATGGGATGAGGTTTTAATTGTAAAATATGCTAACAAAAACGAATTTTTTAAGTTGATGCAATTCAAAGAATATCCAAGAGCATTAAGAGCATCAGCATTATCAGATTCAAGATTAATATTTTGTAAATAATATGGACGTAAAAAATAAAGTAGTTATAGTTACAGGTGCAGGTTCTGGGATAGGTAAAGCAACAGCAATTCATTTTGCTAAACATGGTGCAAAAGTGGTAGTTTCTGATATTAATTTAGAAAGTGCACAAAAAGTTGTTGATGAAATTGTAACAAATTTCGGAGAAGCGCTACCTATAAAAGCAAACGTTGCTGTTTTTAAAGAGGTAGAAAATTTAGTACAGCATACAGTTGCCAATTTTGGTAAGTTAGATGTGATTGTAAATAATGCAGGAATTGGTCCTCATTTACTAAGGACACATGAGTCAACTTTAAGAGATTGGGATAGAGTAATCTCTGTAAATCAAACAGGTGTATTTTATTGTATGAAAGTAGCTTTACAACAATTTTTAGAACAAGGTTATGGTAATATTGTAAATATTGCTTCATTAGCAGGTTTAAAAGCATCACCAAATAATATTAGTTACAGTGCAAGTAAATTTGCAGTAGTTGGTATGACTAAGTCTGCAGCTATGGAATATGCTACAAAAAATATTAGAATAAATGCAGTTTGTCCTGGTTATACAGAATCTGCATTATTAACTCAATTAATAAATGCAAAACCAGAAATGGATGCTATTTTAAAAAGTGTAATACCTATGAAACGTTATGGAAAAGCAGAGGAAATTGCAGATGCTGTAGTTTGGTTAGCCTCAGAAAACACAAAGTTTATTACAGGACAAACTATAACTTTAGATGGTGGAACATCTCTTTAAATTTAAAGTGTGTAAATTTGACAATCAATAAAAATCAACATAAAAAATAAAATTTAGAAATTATGAAAAAATGGTTACCGTTAATAATTATAGGTGTTTTTGTTTATTTAATTTACAGTTGGGGTAAAGGCTTTAATAATGAGGCAGTTGTTTTACAGGAAGATGCAAATACAAAATGGTCTAATGTAGAAAGCGCATATCAAAGAAGAAATGATTTAATTGGCAATTTGGTTAAAACAGTTCAAGGAGCAGCAGATTTTGAAAAAACTACATTAACAGATGTAATTAATGCAAGAGCTAAAGCAACTTCTGTTAATATTGATGCAGGTAATTTAACTGCAGAAAATATGGCTCAATTTCAACAAGCACAATCAGGTTTAACAGGGGCTTTATCTAAATTATTAGTTTCTGTAGAACGTTATCCAGAATTAAAAGCTAACCAAAACTTTTTAGAGTTACAGAGTCAATTAGAAGGTACAGAAAATCGAATAAATGTAGCAAGAGATCGTTTTAACGAAGATGTAAATAAGTACAATAAACACATCAAGGTCTTTCCAAACTCTTTATTAGCTGGTGTTTTTAATTTTGGTGAAATGTCAAGATATAAAGCAGATCCTGGTTCAGAAAAAGCCCCAGATGTAAACTTCGATTTTAATAAGAAAAAAGAATAAATGTCTTTAGTAGAAGAATTTTTAACCAAAGATGAAGAACAAGAAATTATTGAGGCTATACGAATAGCTGAAAAAAATACATCTGGTGAAATTCGAGTTCATATAGAAGCTACAACAGATAAAGATCATTTTGAACGTGCTTTAGAGTTTTTTCATTTGTTAAAAATGTTCAACACTAAAGATGAAAATGGAGTACTTATTTATGTAGCTGTAGAAGATCATAAATTTGTGATTTATGGTGATAAAGGCATTAATAATGTAGTGCCAAAAAACTTTTGGAATGGCACAAAAGATGTGATGCAAAATCACTTTAAAAGTGGAAAGTTTAAACAAGGTTTAGTTGATGGAATTCTTAAAGCAGGAGAAGAGTTGAAAGCACATTTTCCCTGGAGTATTGATGATGAAAACGAACTATCTAATGAGATTTCTAAAGGATAATGATAAACAAACACAAGCCATATTTATTAGTTTTATTTGCGTTTTTATTTTCATTTTCGCTTTTTTCTCAAGGATTTCAAATTCCAGAAAAACCTAAATTTCAGACCAGTGTTTATGATTATGTCAATCTTCTAAATGCAAATCAAAAATCAAATTTAGAACAAAAATTAATTCGTTATTCAGACACGACTTCAACACAGATTGTTGTTGTTGTAATTTCATCAACAGAAGGAGAAAATATTAATTATTTGGCTACTAATTGGGGTGAAAAATGGGGAATAGGTGATGCTGAAAAAGATAATGGGGTCATCCTATTATTAGCTAAAGATGATAAGGAAATTGCTATCCAAAATGGTAAAGGAGTAGAGTATTTACTTACCGATTTTCAATCAAAGAGAATTATAGAAAGAGTTATAATACCTGAATTTAGAAAAGGAGATTTTTATGGAGGTCTAGATAAAGGTGTTGATTATATTTTTAAAACACTGAAAGGCGAGTTTACAGGCTCAAGAAAACAAAAATCAAAAGACTTTGATCCAGGGATTATTGTTTTTGTGATTATGATAATTATCTTCTTTATTTTAATTTCTAGAGGTAACAAAAACAATAGAGGAGGAGGTAGAAGATACAGAAGAGGTTCTGTTGCTGATGCTATTTTAGAAACCATCATATTATCTAACGCTGGTAGAGGTGGAGGAAGTTTTGGTGGTGGCTTTGGTGGTCGTTCTTCAGGAGGTGGTTCTTTTGGAGGAGGTGGTTTTGGTGGCGGATTTGGAGGTGGTTCTTTTGGAGGAGGAGGAGCTTCTGGTGGCTGGTAAATAAATTTTTACTTTTTAAAATACGTTTTATAATCTACTTTATGTTTATAAAAAAACTACTTTTTTTACTTACAATCTTTATCTTTTTTAGCTGTCAAAATTTTGGACAACTAAAGTTTATTGGAGATCTACCTAAGTTTCTAGATGAAGTTTCTGGTACTGAATACATACAAAGTTCAAATTTAGTTTGGATGTTAAATGATAGTGGAAATCAACCTAAATTATATGCATTTACTAAAGAAGGAAAATTCTTAAGAGAAGTATATGTAAAAACAAAAAATAACGATTGGGAGGATTTAACATCAGATCATTTAGGAAACTTATATATAGGGGATTTTGGAAATAATGATAATGATAGAAAGCATTTAAAGATCTATAAAGTAGCTAAAGAGTATTTGATAAAAAAAAATGCAGAAGTAGAAGATATTGCTTTTGAATATGAAAATCAAAATAAATTTCCTCCTAAAAAGAAAGATCGTTTTTTTGATGCAGAAAGCTTCTTTTACTACAATAACCATTTTTACATTTTTACAAAAAGCAGAGTAAAAAAAGAGTATGGTAAAACGTTTTTATATAAGATTCCAGCTACAAAAGGAAATCATACTGCAAAACTTATTGGAGAATTTGACAATGGAAAAAAAAATGATTCTTGGATAACCTCTGCAGATATTACTGATGATGGAAAAAAAGTTATATTACTTTCCAAAAAAAATATTTTAGTGTTTTCAGAGTTTAAAGACGATCAATTTTTATCTGGTAAAGTAAAGGAAATAGATCTAAAACACTATTCTCAAAAAGAAGGCATTAGCTTTATAGATAATAATAATATCCTTATTACAGATGAAAAGTCTGGTGGAGAAGGTGGTAACTTATATCAATTAAAAATTGATTAAAAATTGATATAATAATAAACCCCAACCCAATACTAAGAACAAACCTCCTAATGGAGTAATTGGTCCTAAAAACTTCATCTTTTTATGATTTGCTGCTGATATAACTAAACCGTAAATTGAAAAAGAAAATAGAAATACTCCTATAATAAAGCTGTAAATAATATATATATCAATACTTGAACTCTCTTTTAAATTATACCCTAAAACCAATAATGTAATTGCATGATACATTTGGTATTTAACACCAGTTTCAAAACTCTGTAACTGATCTTGAGTTAATTTTTTCTTTAATAAATGAGCTCCAAAAGCTCCAAAAACAATTGATAACATTCCAAATAAGGAACCAAAAAATAATGCTATATCATTCATATTAAAAATCGAAACCTAAACTAAATTCTAATCGAGAACCGTCTATACTATTAAAATAACCTATACTACCAACAAACATATTTGCAGCATTAAAGAAAACACCACCACCCTTAGATGTGTGAAGTTTAGTAATATTATTTGGTGTTAATAATCTGTCATTAGGTGTTCCCCAAACTTTACCATAATCAAAACCACCATAAATACCAATACTTAAAGGTAATAATCCTGTTTTAAATCTACTCATATTCCATCTTAAATCAGTTGTGTGAACAAACGAATTTTTTCCATTAAAACGTTCATTTCTAAAACCTCTCAAACCTTCATTAGCTCCAATGTTAGCTGCTTGATAGAACTCAAAATCGTTTCCAAAATTAAAATGTCCTTTTACTTTAGAAGCAAGTACTAATTTGCCATTAGGAATTACCTTATGATCTATAGCTAAAGAACTGATATTATACCCAAAATTTCTACTTTCATTTAAGTTAGAAGTATACCCTAGTTTTGTTTCAAACTCTACACCTAATGTAGGGAAAGCTTCATTATCTGTATGTCTGTAATAATAGCCAGCTTCTAGATTAGCAAACTGTTGCGTAGAAAAAAGTCTATTGTTTTGGTTGAATTCAGTTTCTAAAAAACGACCAGGAGTTCTTTCTACATTAAAACTTTGATAATCTAATGCTACTTTAATTTTTGCTCCTAAATGCCCTCTCCATTGTAAAAAAGAACCCACATTAAATCGTTCTATTCTAACTCTATTAAAATCTAAATTAGGATCTTCTTTTTGTGCTTCTGGATTTAAAGTGTTATTTCCAAGACCAAAATAGTTTCTAGCAAAGTTAGGGCTATTATAACCTGCTTGTAAACCTAAATTCCAATTTTTAAATACATTTGCAAATTCACCAGAATATTTAAGTTCATATCCTTGTGTAGCAAAGAAGTAAAAGCCAGAGATTTCATGTTTAGATGTAAAAGGATTTCTATCAAAACCATTTACTAAAATAATATTCTTTAAACCTACTTTTACACCATCATCTGGGTTAAAACTTATTGCAGGTGAAATTGTGTTAGATGAACTTTTTAGTTTTTTATATTCAAAAGTATTAGTATCATAATCATCTGTCAGTTTTTTAGATACATTAGGAGTTTTAAAAGTATTTTTTTTAGATTTTTGATCGTAAACTTTTATGTTTTTTGGTGCTTTAATATCATAAATATCATTATTTAAACCACCAATAATTTTTAGTTTTATTGAATTTTTTCCATTGTATCCAGTAACATTAAATACATCATGATCATCAAGCCCATAAATCCAAATTTCTTTAGTTATTTTTTTAGAAAACCTTCTTTCTATAACAATATCAGATTTTTTACCATCTTTAATTCTATAAATTGTAATTTTTGTATCTCCGTTTACAAATCGCTCAATATCAAACCAATCGTCTTTATTTGTTCCAGTAATTACTTGAAATTCATTTAAGTATTTGTAATAGCGATCAGAAATCTTTTGAAGGTTACTTCTTCTGCCTTTAAGTTTTCTTTTAATATCATTAACGGTTTCATCTTTTACTTCATCAGGAAATTTATTCATTGCATCTTCAATAACTTCATCTGTAATTTGTGATTGAATTCTTGCAACTTGCTTGTCCCAAACTTTTTTATTAGCATTTATAAGCAACATGTCTAAAGGATATGCAGAATAACTAAACCATTTTGGTGCTTTTAAATCTTCATTATAAGAACGCATACCTCTTAAGCCTGGCATAGCATTCGTTAAGAATCTTAGTAAAAAACCATCACCAAAAACAGAAAAGGCTTGATCTCTATCTCTTGGTACTGGTCTGTATACAATTTTATCTCCTTCTTTAAATTCAGCCCATCTCCATTGATCTTGGTGTCTATCCCAATCTCCAATTAACATATCAAACAATCTAGCTCTTATGTATGTTTCTTGGTCTAATACATATTTTTCATCTTTTAATAGATTTTTTCTTAAATCATCTGTACTTATAAGATTATTAGAAAAACCAAAATTTTTCTTGTCTCCATGACCTTCATCAGTTCTTTCTTCAATCATATATAATTCATCACCATAATCAATATTAAATTCACCTAAACTTTTTTGCTTTGGCACGTAATATAATACTGGCTTTGTATGATAAATATCTATGGCTTCAGCTAATTTATCAATTGTAAATGGTGCATAAGGATGTGAGCCTGTAAATACATCCATTAACAAACTTTCTGTAAAAGTATCTTCGAACATACCTTCTACATATTGATCTTTAAATACAACAGCTTGTAAATATTGCACTGCATCTTTTCGAAGAGCTCTCATTACATACTCTCTACCTTGTTTGTCTTTTAATCTTAATGATTTTGATTGATGACCTCCACCTCTTCTCATTGGTGTTAAGCCACCTAATAATGTGTCTAAACTAACTGTTGGGGCTAAAATTTTTTTACCAAAATATTTACGATAACGTTCTCCCCAAATAAAATTGTAAAAACCAGTTTTATTTACTTCATTATCTGAATAAACAGATGCTTTTTTTACTTTTAGTTTTGCGTTTGGGAAGTCTTTAAAATCATGTTTACTATCTGCATTAAATACATTAGCTTCAAAAACTATTTTTTTATCTTTAGCTGTGTAAAAATGTACTGTAGAAGAACCATCTTTATAAACATCTAATCTAGCAAATCCTTGAGTACCATAACCAAAAATACCTCCATTTACATTTTTAACAGCAGTCATTTTAGAACCTGAGCCGCTTACAATTTGAGGCAAATTATCTCTTACAATATATTGTAAACTATGTTCGTGTCCAGAAACAAAAAGAATTTTTTCGTTTTCTTGAGCTATTGTTATTATTCTTTTTCTTAATTCGTTGTACTTTTCGTTTTGTTGATCTGTATCTGTAACACCAGATGTTTTTCTTAAAATATTTAAAGCACTACCTAAAATAGGAGTGGGTTTCATATGGCTTTTAAAAGAATAAAAACCTACATGAGGACCATTTGTAAACATTGGGTGGTGTAATGCAACTATAGTAGTTTTTCCTTGAGATTTCTTAATTTCACCTTCAAATTCTTCAAAAAATTTAGTTCTAGTTTTAATTTCACATTTATCATTAATTCCAGGATGTTTGTTCCAGTTAGTTACGTACCAATGAGAATCTACTACAATAATATTAATGTCTTTATTAACTTCAATTCTCTCTATTGGGCAACCATTATCTGGTTCAAAACTTTTCTTTTTTAATGCATCTTCAACTAGTTTTTCTTGTTTTTTTAAACCATCTAAACCACTATACCAATCATGGTTTCCTGGGATAAATAAAGTTCTTCCTGGGAATTTTTTTGCAATATCTATTTGAACATCTAGCCTGTGTTTTGCAAGTTTATATAAATTGTTTTTTTTATTAGGTATACCTTTTGGGTAAACATTATCTCCAAGAAAAATTAAGGTAGAATTTTTCTTAGCTTTAGTAATTTCTTTTTCTAAAAGTACAAGTGCTGAATCTTTCTTAGATAACTCAGAATTACCTGCATCTCCAATTAAATAAAATGAATGTAATAGTTCTGATTCTTTATTTGGTTTAAAGGTGTGACCTTCTTTAACCTGCATTTTAATTGTAGCACAAGAAATGAATATACTAGTGGTAAAAATATATAAGAGTAATCTAGAAAATTTCATTGTATATTTTATTTGTTATAATCAATTAGATCTTTACGTGTATCTATATCTACTAGATTAGTTTTAAAAGACTCGAAAATAATACTTTTTGGTTTGTTTTTGAGTATTTCTCTTGCTCCTTTATCTCCTTTAATAATTTTTAATTCTTTAAAAAATGATTTAGGAAATAGAGCAGGTACACCAGCTTTTCCATCATAATTTGTTGCAATAATTTTTGTTTTGTGTTCATTAAACGTATTAATTATTGATAAAAAGTATTCAGTTTCTATAGCAGGTTGATCTCCTAAAACAAATAAAACGCCATCATAATTAAGATTTTTTTTCTCAAAAAATTCTATACAAATACTAATACTTGAGCTCAATCCTTTTTCATAGTTAATATTATCAATTACTACTGTATTATTAAAATGAATTTCTTCTAAAATTAAATCTTTATTTGCACCTAAAACACAATAGGTTTCCTCAGAAATAGATTCAATTTTATCTAATGTAATTTTTAATAAAGGTTCATTGTTTATCCTTATGATCTGTTTTGCAAAACCCATTCTTAGAGATTTGCCTGCAGCCAAAATAACAATAGCAATTTTAGACATTTAAGAATTATGAATTTTATCAGTTATATTTCTTAAATAAAAAGGCTCTTTGTTTCTAATAACAGACAGTATTTCTGCAATAATAGAAATAGCAATCTCTTCAGGAGTTTGTGCTCCAATATGTAAACCAGCAGGCGTGTAAATTTGATCTAAAAATTCTTCAGATATGTCAGGTACAAACTCAAAAAGTTCATTAAACAAACGTTCTCTTCTTTTAGGTGCCCCTAAAATTCCAATGTATTTTGGACGATATTTACTAAGTTTTGTAACGTATTTTAAGTCTTGTACGTAACTATGATTCATAATTACAATAGCTGTATTTTCTTCAATCCCTGAAAAAGATATAGTCTCAGGGCTTTCTACAACAACACTTTTTGCTCCAGGAAAGTCATGTAATGTTTTAGGGTCTTTTACA
>Ga0228636_1000466_pt1 | contig 10751 bp, 9 predicted proteins | sample 45DmetaG_FD_182709 | JGI IMG/M metagenome (GOLD analysis project Ga0228636, IMG submission 182709) | Seawater microbial communities from Monterey Bay, California, United States - 45D | ecosystem: Environmental > Aquatic > Marine > Coastal | place: USA: California | collected 2016-11-03 | reverse complement strand
TAATTTTGGTAAATCTTTTATAAAATCCTCATTTACTAAAGCATCGTCTTCTAATACAATAGAAAAATCTTCTGGTTGTTCAGAAAGAAATTTCCATAATTTAAAATGTGTTAAACAAATACCTATCTCACCATCATTAGGTAATGGGTAATGTGCTAAAATATGATGTTTTTTCTTCTCTTTTTTTAATAGTGAAGCATCTAATTCTTTACCATAAACTGCAGAAATTCTAGTAATATGAATATCAAGTTTTTTAAACTGATTCTCCATAAACGTTCTTCTGTCTTTACTTTTATCTAAGTTTATGTAGTAAAATTTATAGGTCATTACAATTTAATCCAGTTGTTACTTGCTACTTCATTTTCTTTTTCTACAAACCATTTTTTAGGTGCTATTACCACCTTGTTTTTGTTTTGGTTTAACCAAGCTCCCCACCAAGAAAAACTACTATTTGCTGTAATATTAAACCTACAAAGACTCATTAAATACATGTCTTCATGAGGTATTGTGTTGTGTTCTACAAATGTTTTATTTTCTACTTTTAAATGTTCTTTTGTCCATGAAATATCATCAGAAAAAATAAAAAAATGAATGTTCTTATACTGGCTTTGTAAAAAGTCAACTGCTCTATTATAGTATTCTAAATCACAGGTTCCATGAACTTTGTTTGCTTTTTTATTGCTAATGAAATCTCCTCTTCTAATATGGATAGAACAAGAATTAGTTATAGATTCAATTTCTTTTTTATACTTATTGGTTGTTTTTGCTAAAGGTTGTTTTAAAGTAAATTGTTTGTATATGGTACTTTTAATGTCTAAAAAATATTTTTCTGTTTGGAAGTAGCCTTTTACATATTCGCTTTTTGGAAGATTCTGTAAACTTTCATCAAAAAGTAAACTTTTTTCTTTGGTAGATCTCCTAAAACCAACTCTTGTTAAAAAGTTAGAAAGACTAGTAGAAGTTTCTAAATCAATATTAAATTTATCTAATTGATAGCCTCCATGTAATTTATATTTCTTAAACTTAGAAATATCTATTTTTACATTATAACCTTTCTTTTGCAAGGCTTTTGCGTAAGCATATTGAAACATTTGATTTCCCAAACCACCTACAATTCTTACAATTACCATGTTTTTAATTTAAAGTGTAAAGAATTTACTTTTGCCAAAAATACAATTTTAAAAAACATACTAATTATTATCTAGTACATGTTTTTTCTTCAAGTAAAATTATTTAGAAAATAGTTTGATAAACTTTACATTTGTAGTCTTGTTGAAAAGAGTAATGAATGAATTATAAAGAAGCTTTAGAATCTGAAATATTTACAATTATTTCCAAAGCATCATCTATTTTAAATATAAATAGTTATGTCATTGGAGGTTATGTGCGTGATTTCTTTTTAAAAAGAGGAGAAGCAAAAGATATTGATGTTGTAGCAGTAGGAAGTGGTATAGATTTAGCTTTAAAAGTATCAGAATTATTACCAAATAAACCTAAAGTTCAAGTTTTTAAAACCTATGGAACTGCAATGTTACGTTTTAAAGATGTAGAAATTGAGTTTGTTGGTGCAAGAAAAGAATCTTATTCAGAAGCAAGTAGAAATCCAGCAGTAACAAATGGTACTCTAGAAGACGATCAAAATAGAAGAGATTTTACAATTAATGCACTTGCATTAAGTTTACACAAAGATAATTTTGGAGATTTATTAGATCCTTTTAATGGGTTAAAAGATTTAGAAGAGAAAAGAATTATTACTCCTTTAAATCCAGATATTACTTATTCTGATGATCCTTTAAGAATGATGAGAGCCATTCGTTTTGCAACGCAACTTAATTTTAAAATTGAGCAAAATTCATTGGAAGCTATCAAAAAAAATGCAAATCGTTTAGAAATTATTACTAAAGAAAGAATAATAGATGAGCTTCATAAAATTCTATTATCAGCAAAACCTTCAATAGGTTTTTTATTATTAAAAGAAACTAATTTATTACCTCAAATTTTGCCTGAATTAATTGCCTTAAAAGGAGTAGAAGAGGTTGAGGGTCAAAAACATAAAGATAATTTTTACCATACTTTAGAAGTTGTAGATAATATTGCTAAATACACAGACGATTTATGGTTAAGATGGGCAGCTTTATTGCATGACATAGGAAAAGCACCAACTAAAAAGTTTAGTAAAAAAGTTGGTTGGACGTTTCATGCACACGAATTTGTGGGTTCTAAAATGGTGTATAAATTATTCAAAAGATTAAAAATGCCATTGAATAATAAGATGAAGTTTGTACAGAAAATGGTGTTGTTAAGTTCTAGACCTATTGTTTTGGCTTCAGAAGTTACAGATTCTGCAGTTAGACGTTTAATTTTTGATGCAGGTGATGATATTAATAGTCTAATGACTTTATGTGAAGCAGATATTACCACTAAAAATCCAAAAAAGTTTAAAAAGTATCACAAGAATTTTGAATTAGTTCGAAATAAAATAAAAGAGGTTGAGGAAAGAGATAGAGTTCGAAACTTTCAACCACCAATTTCTGGAGAAGAAATAATGAAAGCTTTTAATTTGATGCCTTGCAGGGAAATAGGTCAAATAAAAGAAGCAATAAAGGAAGCTATTTTAGAAGGTGAAATACCAAATGAGCACCAAGCTTCTTATGATTTTATGATTAAAAAAGGGCAGGAGTTAGGTTTAGTTCTAGCTTAAGCTTTGCATACTTACTAATTTAAAGTATTCACTTTTTTTATCAAGTAGTTCTTCATGTTTGCCTTGTTCAACTATTTTCCCTTTCTTCATTACAACAATATTGTTTGCTTTTTGAATGGTAGAAAGTCTATGCGCAATTACTAAAGAAGTTCTGTTTTGCATCATTTTTTCTAAAGCTACTTGAACTAATTGTTCAGATTCTGTATCTAAGGCAGAAGTTGCCTCGTCTAAAATCATAATTGGTGGATTTTTTAAAACAGCTCTAGCAATAGATAATCGTTGTTTTTGCCCTCCAGAAAGAGAGTTTCCACTATCACCAATATTGGTGTTAAATTGTTCTGGTAAGTCTTTTATAAACTCATAGGCGTTAGCAATATCTGCAGCCTCATTAATTTGATTTTCGGTTGCGTTTTCTGTACCCAGTTTTATATTGTTTTCTACAGTATCATTAAATAAAATAGATTCTTGAGTCACTATACCCATTAAATCACGAAGCGATTTTTTTGTGATGTCTTTAATGTTAATGCCATCTATTAAAATATCGCCTTTATTTACATCGTAAAAACGAGTAATAAGATTTGCTAAAGTAGATTTCCCACTACCTGATTGTCCAACTAGAGCTACAGTTTCCCCTTTTTTAATGGTTAAAGAAAAGTCTTTTAAAACATATTCTTTTTTGTATTTAAAAGAGATGTTTTTAAATTCAATTTGATTTTCGAAAGTGCTTTTTACAATTGCATTTGGTTTGTCTTTAATGCTGTTTTCGGTATTTAAAACTTGCATTATTCGTTCTGCAGATGCTTCTCCTTTTTGAATATTATAATAAGAAGTTGTAATTAATTTTATAGGATTTAAAACTGTATAAAACAAAACAATATAACCCATAAATTCATCTGGCTGTAGAGAACTTGTATTCGATAATACTTCTGTTCCTCCATACCAAAGTATTGCAATAATGGTTGCAGATCCTAAAAATTCACTCATAGGTGAGGCTAATGTTTGCCTATGAAAAACACTAGTCATTAATTTCTTAAAAGTATCTGTAGAGTTGTTGAATTTTCTTTCAATTATTTTCTCAGAATTAAAACCTTTAATAACTCTTAATCCTCCTAAAGTTTCTTCAATAAAAGATAAAAAAATACCTGTTTCTTTTTGTGCTTTTACAGAATTTGCTTTTAATTTTTTACTGATAGAAGAGATGATAAATCCTGAAACTGGTAATAAAATAAAAACAAACAACGTTAATTTTACACTCATAAATAGCATAATAGAAATTGCTATAACAACTGTTAAAGGTTCTCTAACAATGGTTTCTATAGATGTTAAAATAGAAACTTCAACTTCTTGCACATCAGCTGTCATTCTAGCAATAATATCTCCTTTTCTTTTTTCTGTGAAATAAGATATAGGTAACTCTACAATTTTATTATATAGTTTATCACGAATATCTTTTACGATACCTGTTCTTAAAAAAGTAATAACATAGGAAGCTAAATACCTAAAAAAGTTCTTTAGAAAAAATAATGAAAGTGCAAGCAGGCAGATAAATAAAAGCGTATTTATTTGTCCGTCATTTTCTATTTTTTGAGAAATAAAATGATAAAAACTTTCTTTTAAATAACTACCAATATTAGTAATGCCAGTATATTCTGGTTGAGTAGTAATTTTTTTTTCTGTTTCAAATAATATGCCTAATACAGGGATAAAAGCTAAAACAGAAAGCACATTAAAAATGGCATAAAAAATATTAAAGAGAATATTTAAGAGTGTAAACTTTCTATATTTCTTTTCATACTTTAAAATGTCTTTAAAATGATTCATTAATTTAAGTTCATCTCTTTAATAATTCTCTGAATTTTAGCATCCAATTCTTTTTCAACTTTTTCTGCATTTTCAGTATTATCTAAAGAAGTATTTACACTAAAGTAGAACTTTATTTTTGGTTCAGTTCCACTTGGTCTTGCTGCTATTCTAGTTCCAGATTCTGTTTGATAAATTAAAACATTAGATTTTGGTAAATCAATTGTGGTTACTTCACCAGTAATTATATTTTTCTTTGTTGATGCTTGATAATCTGAAAGTGATTCTACTTTTTCTCCATCAATCATTGTTAATGGATTATTTCTCATATCACTCAGCATTTTCTTTATTTCAGCAGCACCATCCATTCCTTTTTTAGTTATGGCAATTAAATATTCTTTGTAAAATTTATTTTCTACATAAATATTTAATAATTCTTCATAAAAAGAACTTCCATTTTGCTTTGCATATGCAGCTACTTCGCATGCTAATAAACACGCAGTAACAGCATCTTTATCACGAACAAAATCACCAACCATATAACCAAAACTTTCTTCACCACCTCCAATTAATTCTAATTCAGGAAAGTCTTTAACCATTTTGGCTATCCATTTAAAACCAGTTAAGCCAACTTTAGTTTCAACACCAAAATTATTAGCTACATCGTTTACTAATTTTGTAGAAACAATTGTAGAGCCTACAAATTGTTTGCCATTTATTTTATTTTCTTGTTTCCATTTACGTAATAAAAAGTCTGTCATAACCACCATAGTTTGGTTACCATTCATTAACTTCATATTACCATCTGTATCTCTAACAGCAACCCCTAATCTATCACAATCTGGGTCTGTACCAATTACAATATCTGCACCAATTTTATTTGCTAAATCAGTAGCCATTTCTAATGCTTCTGGTTCTTCTGGATTAGGAGATTTTACAGTTGGAAAATCTCCATCTGGTTTTCTTTGTTCTTCAACAATATTTACATCAGTATAACCAGCTTTAGCTAAAGCATCTGGAATAGACATGATAGATGTTCCATGTAAAGATGTAAAAACAATTTTAAGATTATTACGATTTATATTGTCTGATAACGTTCCGTTTTTAACAGATGCATCAATAAATGCATTGTCTATTTTTTTTCCAACAACTTCAATTAAATTTTCATTTGCATTAAAATTAATTTCAGAAAAATCTAGGGCATTCACTTTACCAATTATACCACTATCTTGTGGAGGTACAATTTGCCCCCCATCTGCCCAATACACTTTGTACCCATTATATTCAGGTGGATTGTGAGAAGCTGTTAATACTATTCCTGCATCACATCCTAAATGACGAACTGCAAAGGATAATTCTGGAGTAGGACGTAAATCTTCGAATAAAAATACTTTAATGTTATTTGCAGATAAAACATCAGCAACTATTTTAGCAAACTTTTTACTATTATGTCTACAGTCGTAAGCAATAACTACACTTAATTGAGGTTTATTTACATTTTCTAATAAATAGTTAGACAAACCTTGAGTTGCTTTACCTAATGTGTATTTATTAATTCTATTGGTACCTGCACCCATTGTACCTCTCATACCACCTGTACCAAATTCTAAATTTTTATAAAATCGATCTGCTAAATCTTTAGGATTGTTATTTATTAAGTTTTGAATTTCTGTCTGAGTTTCCTTATCAAAAGTTGGTGTTAACCATTGTTTTGCTTTTTCTAAAAATTCTTGCATAGCTTCTAAATTAAAGTATTAAAGTAATACAAATATAAAATTTATAAATTGAGTTTTTCTTTAATTTTATAGTGTTTTTCATCATTTTTATTTCTGATGATAAGTTCTCCTATAAATCCAGCTAAGAATAATAACGTACCTAAAATCATAGAAGTTAAGGCTATATAAAACCAAGGGTTATCTGTAACTAAAATTGTTTTTATACCATTATAAACTTTATATAGTTTATAAGCACCAATATAAAAAGCTAATGAAGTACCAAATAAAAACATAAGAGTGCCCCAAAGTCCAAAAAAGTGCATAGGTCTTTTACCAAATTTAGATAGAAATGAAATGGTAATTAAATCTAAAAAACCATTGATAAATCTATTTATTCCAAATTTTGTTTCTCCATATTTTCTAGCTTGATGTTGCACAACTTTTTCACCAATATTAGTATAGCCTTCATTTTTAGCTAAAACTGGTATATATCTGTGCATTTCACCGCTAACTTTTATATTTTTTATAACTTCATTTTTATAAGCTTTTAAACCACAGTTAAAGTCATGAAGTTGTAAACCTGAAGTTTTACGAGCAACAGCATTAAATAATTTTGATGGAATATTTTTTGTTACAACATTGTCATACCTTTTCTTTTTCCATCCAGAAATTAAATCAAAATTTTGTGAAGTAATTAAATTGTATAATTCAGGAATTTCTTCTGGATTGTCTTGTAGATCTGCATCCATAGTAATTACAACATTACCTTGAGCTATTTCAAAACCTGCATCTAAAGCTTGAGATTTTCCAAAATTTCTTTGAAAACGAATCCCTTTAACAGATTCATGTTTACTTGAAAGTTGCTTAATTATCTGCCAAGAATTATCTGTACTACCATCATCAATAAAAATAATTTCGTATAAATAACGATTGGATTGCATAACATTTGCAATCCAATCGTGTAATTCTATTAAAGATTCTTCTTCGTTAAGAAGTGGTATTACTACCGAAATTTCCATATAATGTTGTTGTAGATTTACAAGTTGTAAAGTTATAAAAGTATTTTAATTACTTGTAATCTATAATATCTTTAAATTTATTAATAAGTTTCTTCTTCAGTTTTTTTCATAATAGCTGCAATTATTGCAGATACTACAAATCCAATAAAAGCTGCAACTATTAAAATTATACCAGAAATAATTGCTGGACTTTGAAATTTTTCTGTCATTTCTTTAGCAGATTCAATTTGATCAGAAGTTAAACCTTGATCTATCCAAGCTTGTTCTTGAATAGCCATACCTTGTGCTTGTAATTCAGGGTCGATAACGTTAGTTAATAATAAAGTATAAATAACAGTAATTACTGCACTTACCATAACAATACCCATTCCAATTTTTACACCTTGTCCCCAAGAAATAAAACCACCATTACTATTTTTATAGGTTTTGATACCAAAGACAATAAAAAATATTGTAGCTAAAGTACCTACTAAATTCCCTACCCATTGTAATTCAAAATATTGACCAGAAGCCCATAAAGCTAGACCAACTATTACACCTATTACACCTAGATATAATCCATTATTAAGAATAATACTTTTACTATTTGCTTGATTTTCCATGATTTAAAATTTAGTTAGTTATACAAATATATTATTTTCATTGAAATAGCTGTTACTTTCCATCTCAATTCATTCTGTTAGTATTCAATTTCTTAGAGATGTTACATAAAATTTGACATTTTTTTAATTGTTTAAATAAAAATAGATTGTATTTTTGCACTCGGCAAGTCCTACACAACTAGCTCCCTTTGAATCCCCCAGGGTGGGAACACAGCAAGGGTATTAGGTTGTAGCAGTGTGATGTAGGTAGCTTGCCTTTTTTTGTACCCTAAATTTAGATTTTGTAATATTGATTTCTCAAAAGGTTTAGTTAATCATGTCATCAAGAGTAGTTTTAATAACAGGTGCTTCTTCAGGAATAGGAAAATCGATTGCTTCTTATTTATCTTTAAAAGGATTTAAGGTTTATGGAACCAGTAGAAATCCTAAAAATTTAGAAAATTTTTCTTTTGAATTAATTGCTTTAGATGTTTTAGATATTTCATCAATACAAAACGCGATTGCTTTAATTATAGAGAAAGAGGGAAGATTAGATATCTTGGTTAATAATGCAGGTATGGGTATTACAGGGCCAATTGAAGATACGCCTACTGAAGAAATGAGAAACGTTTTTAATACCAATTTCTTTGGAGCTATAGATGTTATGAAAGCTGTTTTGCCTCAAATGAGAAAACAAAATTCTGGGTTAATTATTAATGTAACTTCTATTGCTGGCTATATGGGTTTACCTTTTAGAGGTGTTTATTCTGCATCTAAGGGAGCTTTAGAAATTATTACTGAAGCTACAAGTATGGAGGTAAAATCTTTTGGAATTAATGTTGTTAATGTTGCACCTGGTGACTTTGCTACAAATATTGCTTCAGGTAGATATCATACTCCTGTTTTTGAAAATTCTGCATACAAGAAAAAATATAAAGAAAATTTTGAATTAATGGATACCCATGTAGATAGTGGTCTTGACCCTATAGTGATGGCAAAATCTGTTTTTAAAATAATAAATACTAAAAACCCTAAACTACATTATAAAGTTGGTGATTTTATGCAGAAATTCTCTATAGTTCTTAAGCGTATTTTACCTGATAGGGTTTATGAAAAACTCTTAATGAATCATTATAAATTATAATTAGTTTACTTTAACGTGGGTATTTGGATTTGTTTCTAAATAAGCAAATAAAACTTCTGCTTCACAAGTAGAGGTGTCCAAAATAAATTTTATCCAACCAAAATATTCTATACCACCAATATCTTTGCTAATAACAAAATAATCTGGCAAATCATTTTGCAATATATTTTTATAAGTTAAATTATTACTTAAAAAATAATTATAGTTTTCATAAGGAGATTCAAATTCGTAAAAAATATCGAGTGTATTTTTTACGCCAACAAAATACTGTCTTGTATTTTCTGAAGAAAAAGGAGTTTCAAAAATTATGGTGTATGGACTTGAGTTCTTTTTTGGAGATAAAATTTTATTTTTATTTGATGCAGGAATTAATTGTATGGTATACGAATCAAATTTTGGTGTATTACCAATATCGTTATTTTCTTCATAAGTTAGATTAAAGTCGATAATGCCATCTTTATCAACATCAATTTCTATTGGGAATTTATCTTTAAAACAATCATCAAAATACTTAGGAATCTCAACTAAATTAGATGTTTCTTTAAAATTATCTATCAAAATTTTCGTGAATATGTATTTTTATCATGAGGATCTACATAAACTAACAATCCAGAAAAAAGGCTATTTATTTCCCAGTCTTTTATATAGAATTCAGAAACTTGTATTTCTGTAACTGCAGAAACATCAACAAGTTTTCCATCATAATATTTATAAGCTCTATCAATTTTTAAACATTCATTTACTTTATTAAAAATAAAATTATAAGTTTCAGATTCATTGTATTGTCCTACAACTACTATATAACTTAATTTTACTTGATCATTGGTAAAACTACCTTCCCATAAAACAGTATCTGTGGGGTCGTTAAAAATAATATTATCTTCTTTAGTTACAGAAATGTTAGATTTTTCACATTTTATTATTTCAATTACAACTTCCTCATCTTCCATGATTTGAGAATTTGTACAGCTTAATAAAAATATTAAAATCAATAAGATAAATAAATTTTTAATATACACTCTAAAGGTTTTTGCAAAAATAAAGGCTTCTAAAGCTTTTTGTGCGTTTAATATGTTAAAACTTAATTGATATTCGATTGCTTAAAACTTGTTTAAAACTATTAAAATCAATTTTTTAAAAATGATTCTTTTGTAACTATCTTTGCCGAAATTAAAACATAAAATTAAACATGAAGTTTTTCATAGATACAGCTAATTTAGAGCAAATTAAAGAAGCACAAACATTAGGTATTTTAGACGGAGTTACTACAAACCCATCTTTAATGGCAAAAGAAGGCATTACAGGTCAAGACAATATTATTAAACATTACAAAGCCATTTGTGATTTAGTAGATGGTGATGTTTCTGCTGAGGTAATCTCTACAGATTTTGATGGAATGGTTAAAGAAGGTGAAGCTTTGGCTGCTTTAAATCCACAAATTGTGGTAAAGTTACCTATGATAAAAGATGGTGTAAAAGCTTGTAAGTATTTTTCATCAAAAGGAATTAAAACAAATGTAACTTTAGTATTTTCTGCTGGTCAAGCTTTATTAGCTGCAAAAGCAGGTGCAACTTATGTATCTCCTTTTATTGGACGTTTAGATGATATTTCTACAGACGGTTTAAATCTTATTGCAGAAATTAGAACTATTTATGATAATTATGGTTTTGATACAGAAATTTTAGCAGCATCTGTAAGACATACAATGCATGTGATTGATTGTGCTAAAATTGGTGCTGATGTTATGACTGGGCCTTTAAGTGCTATTGAAGGTTTATTAAAACATCCTTT
>Ga0228636_1000459_pt1 | contig 10813 bp, 8 predicted proteins | sample 45DmetaG_FD_182709 | JGI IMG/M metagenome (GOLD analysis project Ga0228636, IMG submission 182709) | Seawater microbial communities from Monterey Bay, California, United States - 45D | ecosystem: Environmental > Aquatic > Marine > Coastal | place: USA: California | collected 2016-11-03 | reverse complement strand
TAATAAACAGCAATAAAGCTAGATAAATACTAGCTTTATTGCTGTTTTATTCAAGAAAAAATTGATGAAATTAAGAAAAAACCAAGAGAAAGTTAGGGAAATTTTAATGATCTATGCAAAGGTCTTTAATATATCTTGATTCCAGTCTAGAAGTGCTCTGGCAGCTTTGCATTGTTTGTAATTAATTATGATATTCATGCTTAATTGACTTGATTAGTCAGTGTTTTAATAGTATTATAGAGTTTAATAGTAGTGTTTATATCTTCTCTAAAGTCGATTTAGCTATTATAAATATGGTAATTATTTTAACAACCTTAAATTTTTCTAATTATGTTTAAAAAAATAAAAGAAAGCAGTGATGAATGTCATGCTAAAATTGAACAGGTTAAAAGTTTAGCAGGTTCGATTGCTCACGAAACAAGAAATCCACTTGCTGGCATCAAAGGATGCTGTGAGTTAATGAAAAACAATTTAAATGAATTGATTGAATATATTGATCTGGTTCATGACTCATCAAGTCAGTTCCTAAAAAATCATTAAATTTTGCCTAAAAATTATCTAAAAATCAAACTACTTCAATTATGCAAAGGTCTCAATATGATAATTTATCATTTTTTCTTGTAACGAATTTTGAGAAAGACGATTTGAAAGATGATCAAAACAAATTTGATCTATATTTTGATCTTGTTTAAAGCAAGAATAGGAAAAATATTCCTGACCAGTTTTTCGATCTATTTGTTTTTGAAGGCAGGCAGCACAAATTTGTTTCATCATACATTGCATTGGTGAATTGGTACGAGATATAAATTCTATATTTTTTTTAAAAATATTTTGAAATTTAGTATTTTTGGCAATTTTGACAGCCTCCATCATATCATTACTACCAATAGCGATAATATGATCAATTTCTGATAATTTTATGATTTTATTATCACTATATTTTTCCATAGCTTGAATAATATTGCCTTCAAAAACTAAATCTGTCTTTCTATTTATTTTAAAATTTTCTAATTTTTCAAAACACCAAATTATCTGATCTGTTACTTTTTCAATTTCTTCTCTTTTATAGCAATCTGAATCTTTTTTATAGCCAGCAAAATATAATATTTGACAATTTGCAGCTTTCATGGCTTTAGCAATAGAAAGTAGGGCGGCATTACCCAAGGTTCCACCAATTAATAGGATTTTTTTATTTTGTGGGATATTGCTTGGACTGCCAGTCGGACCCATGAGAATAATTTGTTCATTTTCTTGCAATTTATGGCATATTTTTGACGAAACCCCATTTTCAATAATTATAACTGAAATTTCATCAGCATTTACTTCAGAGCCAGTTACTGCTAAAGGCTCCATATCTAAGGAAATATTATTTTCTTTAGGGGCAAAATAATGGTAATTTTGTAAACGATAAAATTGTCCGGCTTTAAAATTTCTAGCAGCAAGAGGTGCTTTAATAATAAGCTCGACAATATCTTCGGTTAATCTATTAATTTTTTTGATTTTAGCATGCAATAAATTACTTAGATTTTCACTAAAATTTTTAAAATCAATCTGATGATTATTTTTTGGTAATATTTGATTAATAATTGGATAGCCTTTTTTAGCTGAAGCCATAGCCTTTACCACATTGCCAGAAAAATCAGGATGCATATCACCAAAAAAACTAACTGATTTATCTTTATTAATATAGGTTAGAATATTGATTTTTTTAGATTTTACACTGCCAGATTTTGACTGATTTTGAGCATTTTGATCAATTAATTGGAAATGCTGATGGTCTAATTTAAAATCCTTATCCTCTTTGGCTAAAATGATATTTGGCTTGATACCGGCAGCAATTAGAATGGTTTTGGCAGGAAAAATTTTATTATTTTTAGTTTTTAAAGATTGAACAGAATTAAATTTGTCTAATATAGCCTCAGAAGGAGTAATATTTGGCACAAATTTTATTCCTTCTTCAAATGCTTTTTTTACTTCTTCATGATTCAGACGGTATGAAGGGCTTTCTTGTAATGATTTGCGATATAGAATTTTTACCCCTCCCCATTTTGACAATAATTTATTGATATTGGGCTTTCTATTTTCTGATTTCGCTAAATCTCGCTCGATTTTTAATTCTTGAAAATGCTCTAAATATTCCTGAGTTATTATTTTTTCCTCTTCATTTAGAAGAAAATCTAGATTTTTATCATATCTTTTGGCGAATTTTTCTATTTGTATTATATAATAAGATAAAATTTCAGTAGCACTATCAATGGCAGTTAAGCCGCCACCAATAATAATCGCTGGCAAGCGAATTTGTAAATTAGAAAGTGAGTCTTTTTTAAAAGCACCACTTAATTGTAAATTCATCAAAAAATCTGAAGCTTTTCTAATTCCCTTACTAAGATTATTTTTAAGTGATATAATATTGGGGCTTCCTGCTCCCATGCAAAGGGCGATATGGTCAAAACCTAATTCATCAAAGGCAATTTCTTTATTAATTTGACTGCCAAATCTTATACCGCCATATAATCTAAAATTACGATTTCTTTCTAAAAGGATTCTGATAATATTTAGGAAATTTTTATTCCAACGCACAGTAATACCATATTCCATTACACCACCAAATCCTTGTGGAGTTCTATCAGATAGGTCAGAAAATAATTCAGATTTTATATTTTTAATTGCTTTAAAATTTACTGGATTTTTGTCAAAATCAATGCCAGAAATTTCTGGATTTAAAGGTTCAATTTTTAGTCCGTCAATTGCTGTGATATAATGACCTTCTTGCAATAAATGATAAGCTAAATTAAAGCCAGCAGGTCCTGACCCAACGACTAAAATTTTATTATTACTTTTTTCTTTTGGTAAAAATCTTTTGAAATTAAGGGGATTCCATCTTGATAATAGGCTGTAAATTTCAAAACCATAATCTAAATTTAAGACTTCTTTTAGGATTCCAGTCTCAATTTCTGGTATATTAACTGGAGTTTGATTTTGATAAATACATGATTTCATACAATCATTACAGATTCTATGTCCTGTTGCTGGTAAAAGTGGATTGTCAATCATGATAGTTGCTAGGCTAGATAATAGAAGATTTTCATTATAAAGCAAAATCATTTCTGATATTTTTTCTTCTAAAGGGCAGCCAGAAAGTTCTATATTATGTTCTGATATTTTAAAATTACCTTCCCGATCTTTTAAACCCTTAGAGCAAGAATCCTTATCTCTTTTATGGCAATAGATGCAATATTTTGCTTCACCTAAATTTTTGGCAATTGATGGTCCCTCATCAGTTAAAGAAAAGCCATCTCTATGGCGTAAATAATTTTGATCTAAAAATAATTCCCCTTGATCATTTTTTAGATCAATTAAATTTTGCTGATCAATTTTTTCTGGTAAATTAAATAATATAGAATCTTGATATCTTAACTTACCTGCACTGCTTAATATGGCCCAAGCTGAAAATTTGGCATATAAATCAAGAATTTCTTGGTTTTTTTCTTCATTTTCAAGAAGTTTCATTACATCATCGGCAATATTTAATTCTGATAGATTTTTGATTCTTTCTTGAAGTTGAGAGGTAATATTTTTTATATCAAATTTTTCTATTTCCTCGATTTTAAAGCGTCTAATTACTCTTTTTTGAATAAATAATTTTTTACATAAAAAGAGATTTGAGAGAGCTTTTTTATAATTTGTTAAATCTAAAATTTCTTTTTTTAGATTAAATAATTCGCTTAAGAATTGTTCTAAAAAAGGTGATAGAAAAATAATTAATTCACTTTCATTTTCGATATTTTCTGGATTTTGACGAGATTTTAGTAATTTTTGATAAAGATCGCTATCGGCTTTTTCTAAATAATTTAAGAATAATTTATCAATTTTTTTTAATCCTTCTTTCTCATAAAGATCTTCAAAAGAGAGATTGTAATTAAGTTTTATCACCATATTATTTAGTATCGGAACCTCTGAAAAACTAAAAATTCCAATTTTTAGTTTTTCAGAGGTTCCTATCATTTTAGGAATCTAATAAAAGCATAATTCCTTATCTTTAAAATAAAATAATAAATGGATTGGTTTAATTTAGGTCAAGATCATATTTGGTTGCCATATACTCAAATGGCTATGAATCCTAAACAGTTGCAGGTTGAATCTGCTTCTGGAGTAACTATTAAATTAAAAGATGGTAGAGAATTAATTGATGGTATTGCTGCTTGGTGGAGTATGGCTCATGGCTATAATCATCCAAAAATTGTCGAGGCAATTCAAAAGCAAGCTGGAAAATTATCTCACATTATGTTTGCCGGCTTTGCTCAGGAAGAATCCTATAAATTAGCTTATAATTTGACCAAGCTATTAGCAAAGGATTTAAATAAAGTATTCTTTTCAGATTCTGGATCAGTTGCAATTGAGGTTGCAATGAAAATGGCGGTGCAGTTTTTTATCAATAGCAATAATGATAATAAAAATAAATTTGTTTCTTTTCAAAATGGTTATCATGGTGATACGGCAGGGGCTATGTCTTTATCAGATTTGGAATCTGGTATGCATCAGAAATTTTCTAAATATTTAACTAAGAATTTTTGTTTAAAATTACCAGAAAATGATAATGATTTGGATGATTTTGAAAATTTCTTGAAGAAAAATCACCAAAAAATTGCTGGCCTTATCATTGAGCCTTTAGTCCAATGTGCTGGTGGTATGAAATTTCATGATGCTGAAATTTTACAAAAAATTTATCAAATTACGAAAAAATATGATATAATTTTTATTGCTGATGAATGTGCTACTGGTTTTTATCGAACTGGTGAAATATTTGCTATTAATGAGGCTGATATAGTTCCTGATATTGTTTGTTTAAGTAAGGCTTTAACAGGTGGTCATATTACTCTAGCTGCAACTATTTGCACTGATGAAATTTATAATAAGTTCCTTCATAAGTCTGACTTGAATAAAGCATTAATGCATGGCCCAACCTTTATGGCCAATCCTATATCTTGTGCTGCTGCCAATGCTTCTTTAGAGCTGTTCCAGTCAGATGATTATAATTTAAAGGTTAAAAATATTGAATCTATTTTAAAGAAAGAATTATCACAATTTATCTCGAAGTCAAATGTGATAAATGTTAGGGTAAAAGGTGCTATTGGCGTTATTGAAACTAATTTTAATTGGCAAGAGATCTTTACTTTAAGAGAGGAATTTATAAAATATGGCGTCTGGCTTAAACCTTTTTCTGGCTTAATATATATTATGCCTTCCTTTACTATTACCAAGAAGGAATTGATTATAATAATTAAGGCTATTGATAATATTTTCCATCTTTAAAGTTGGGAAAGTGGTATATAATATTTTAAAATGATTAAGAATATAGTAGCGGTAGTTGATGATAGTCCGGTAGAACTAAATGTTTTTAGTAGCTATGTTACTAGGATGGGTAATGAGGCTGTTAAGGTTAGTAAAGGACAAGATATCATTGATTGTTTTACAAAGAATAAAAAGATCGGTGGTCATTCACATAGAGATGTAGATGTGATTTTGCTAAATCTTTTCATGCAAGATGTTAACGGTGTTGAGATATTAGAGGAAATTAAAAATAAAAGAGGTAATACTCAAATTATTGTTATTACTGGTAGTACCGATAAATCGCTAGCTATCAAAGCTATAGCTCTTGGTGCTTATGATTTTATAATAAAGGGTGATAAAGAAATTTTTAATAAATTATCAAATTCTATTATCAATGCTATCAAAAAGAGAAATCTTAAATATCAAAAATTAGGTACTAATTTAAGGGTTGGTAGTTCTGTTTCTATATCTGATATTGTGTCTCACTCTAATGTTATGGAGGAGGTTATTTTATCGGTAAAAAAAGCTATTAATTCTATGATACCAGCCCTTATAAGTGGTGAGGATGGTAGTGGTCGTGAATTAATAGCTAAAATAATACATGATTCCTCAATTAGATTTCAATATCCATTTTCTGTTATTGATTGTAAAAATATGACTATAGAAAATGCTGATAAGATTTTATTTGGTTATGATATAAAGAATCGTAATGGCCAAGAAAAGAGGGTTCAAGGTAAAATTAGGGCAGCAAATAAGGGTACATTATATATTGAGAATGTGGAGTATTTATCTCGTGATACGCAAACTAAATTATTAAATTTTATTCAATATGGTGAAATAGAAATATCTCAATCAATTGATCTTTATACGTCGAATACTCGCATCTTAGCTTCTACTTGTAAAAATATAAGTCAATTATTTTCAGATGAGTCAAATAATTTAGATTTATTTGAGAAGTTAAGTACATTTACTATAAATGTGCCAAATTTATGTGATAGGGGTGCTGCTGATATAAAATTATTAGCTAATAATTTTTGCAATACTTTTAGTGTTAATGAAAATAAAAGAATTAAAGGAATTACTGATGCGGCTATGAAAATTTTGGTTAATCATAGATGGGAAAGAAATATCAAACAATTGAGAAGTGCAATTTTACAAGCCACTATCTTATGTGATACTGAGTATTTGGATGCAGAGCATTTTCCATCCATTACAAATGCTCATGGTAAGAGGGGTTATAATGCTAATTTTAATAGATTTGTTGATTTATTTAATAAAAATGGTAGTCATAAGACATTATCAGAAATTCAAAATGAAATAATTCAAAGATTTCGTAAGGAGTTTAAATATAAACCCGAAGAAATAATTAAATATTTAAATATTAAACGTAAAAAATAGAATGATAAAAAATAATACTGCTTTCGTTTTTCCAGGACAAGGATCACAAATTGTTGGTATGGGAAAAGAATTATATGATAATTTTCCTGTTGCTAAGGAGGTTTTTCAAAAAATTGACGATATATTAAATTTTAAATTATCTGATGTTATTTTTAATGGTCCAAATGAGGAGTTAGTTAAAACTCAAAATGCTCAACCATCCTTAATGGCAGTTTCTCTTGCTATTATTAAAATTATTGAAAAAGATTTTGGTAAAAAAGCATCTGATTTATGTTCAATTGTTGCTGGCCATTCTCTTGGTGAATATTCAGCTTTGGCTGTTGCAAATTCTATTTCTATAGAAGATGCTGCTAAATTATTGCAAGTTAGGGGATCTTCCATGGCTAAATGCGGTGAAAAAACCAAAGGTGCAATGGCGGCAATTTTAAATTCTGAATATGATCTTGTTGCAGAGATTGTTTTAAAGGCCTCGGAATCTTCTGAGATTTGTCAAATTGCCAATGATAATTCTGTTGGACAGATTATTATTAGTGGCTCGATATCTGGAGTGGATAAGGCAATTGAAATTGCTAAAGAGAGAGGAATTAGAAAAGCTATAAAATTGCCAGTGAGTGGTGCTTTTCATTCAGAATTAATGGCTGATAGTAAGCAGGATATGGCAGATATATTGTCAGATATTACAATCAAAAAGCCAGAAATTAGATTTATTAATAATGTTGATGCTAATTTTTCTGAAGATCCGGAGCATATTAAAAATTCTTTGATTTCTCAAATTACTGGCCAAGTTAGATGGCGAGAAACAATGCTTTTGATGGCTAAAAATGGAATTGAAAATATTGTTGAAATTGGATCTGGAAAAGTTTTAAAAGGTTTGGTTGCAAGAACTTGCAAAGATATTAATGCTAAATCAATACAAAATATTGGTGATATTGAAGAATTAATGAAAGATTTTAATATATAATGACCCAATTATCTTTTAATTTTGATGTTAATAATCAAAATATTGATGATGAATTGATAATATGTCGGTCAAATTTAAAAATTTTCCAATTTCTTGATCAATATCGTATTAAAAATAATATTTTACCGAATATTACTTGTTTGATAGGAGGTAAAAATTCTGGTAAAACTTCTTTTATTAATCTTTGGAAATCACAATTCCAATCTCTAGATGTTTCAAATATTTTAACTTCAGAATTAAATAATTATATTAATCCAAATCAATCTTATCATTTAGATGATTTATGTCGTCATGATAATCAAGAATTTTTGTTTCATTTGATTAATATAATTAAAGAAAAAAATGCTTTTTTACTATCTTCAAGTTCAAAAAAATTAATTGATTTAAATTGGGATTCAGAAGATTTGAAATCTAGAATTAAAAATATTCATCAATTAGGAATTGAAAATCCAGATGATGATTTAGTTAAAATTCTATTAACTAAATATTTTGCTAAAAAACAATTGAAAATTGATTCAAAAATCATTGATTATCTTTCATCTAATGTGAAAAGAGATTTTGATGATATTTTTAGAGTAGCAAATTTGGTTGAAGAAAATTGTTTGAAGATAGGGCGAAAAGTAACAATTCCTTTTTTAAAGGAAATATTAAAGAATCTTTGAAAAACGGTATTTTGCTACCCCGAAAATAGCATAAATCTCATTTTTATTGCAATTAAGGTGATCATTTTTTACAATTCGGGTTTGATGCTCATTCTCAACTTAAAAGTAAATATTGTTATTAACAAAAGTTTCTTTAAAGATGAGAAATGATATAAATTAATTATTAAATTGACTAGATTATGACAAGAAAAATAGCAATTGCAGGGGCGACCGGCAATGTTGGTAGAGAAATTATCTCAATTTTGGCAGAAAGAAATTTTCCTGCAGATGAAGTTGTGGCTTTAGCATCAGAAAGATCAGTTGGTAAAGAGATCTCTTACGGTGATAAAAATTTAATAGTTGAAGATTTAGATAAATATGATTTTACCGGAACTGCTATTGCTCTTTTTTCTCCAGGTGGCGCCGCTTCTTCAAAATATGCTCCAATTGCTGCTAAAGCAGGATGTGTTGTAATTGATAATAGCTCTTTTTTTAGAATTCATAAGGATGTACCTTTAATTGTGCCGGAGGTTAATCCTGAAGCTCTCGATGATTATAAGAAATCTAATATTATTGCTAACCCAAATTGTTCAACAATTCAGATGGTTGCGGCTTTAAAGCCTCTTGATAATTTATCTAAGATTAAAAGGATTGTGGTTTCAACTTATCAATCAACTTCTGGCGCAGGTAAGGAAGCCATGGATGAGTTATTTGATTCAACTAAAAAGATTTATCAAAATGAAAATGTAGCTCCTAAAAAATTTACCAAAAGAATTGCATTTAACGCCATACCGCATATTGATGTATTTATGGAAGATGGCTCAACTAAGGAAGAATGGAAGATGAAAGTTGAGACCAAAAAAATTATGGGTGATAATATTGAAATTAATGCTACTTGTGTTAGGATTCCAACTTTTGTGTCTCATGGTGAAGCAGTTAATGTTGAGTTTGAAAATGAGATTTCAGTTGAGGAAGCAAGGGACGCTCTAGAAGAAGCCGAGGGTATTTTGGTTATGGATAGGCCTGAAGATAATGTTTATGCCACTCCTGCTGAAACCGCATCTCATGATCCAGTTTATGTTTCAAGAATTAGAAAGGATGATACTGTTAAAAATGGTTTAAATCTTTGGGTTTGCGCTGATAATTTAAGAAAGGGCGCCGCTCTTAATGCGGTGCAAATTGCTGAATTATTAGTTGAAAAATATGGTTTATAAGAAATTCATTTTTATAGCTATAATTTTTCTGCTCTCTTCTTGTTTTATGCCCGAAGGCTGGGATGATTGGAAATTTACTCGTCCATTTTGGGGTGTAAAAAATCTTCCTCCAGCAGATACTGAATATGGCCGTGGTTTTGAGCATGGTTGTGGTCATGGCGCTCGTGTTGCTGGAAAGGGTATGTTGCCAGAGGTAATAGGTCAAAATTTAAGAGTTGATGAATTAATAAATAATGAACAATTTGCTCTAGGTTACTATGATGGATATGAGCAATGTACTTATATATTAGATTGGGATGTTATTTAGAAAATCAGAATTATTAATACCGGCAGGATCATTGGATCGCATGAAAACGGCTATTCTTTATGGCGCTGATGCTGTATATTGTGGTACTCCTGATATGTCACTTCGTACCAAAAGTTCTTTTTCATTGGAGGAGCTTTTGGAGGGTATAAAATATGCGCATGATCATGGTAAAAAAGTCTATCTGACCTTAAATCTATTTTCTCATAATAAGGATATTGAGAAGCTTCCTCAATATATTAAGACTGTTGATCAATTAAAGCCTGATGGTTTGATTGTTGCGGATCCTGGAATTTTTAATTATGTTAAAAAACATGCTCCCGATTTAGAGCTCCATATTTCAACTCAAGCTAATATTTGTTCTTCTCTGTCGGTTGATTTTTGGAAAGAGCAGGGCGCCTCGCTGGTTGTGTTGGCAAGAGAAGTGAGTTTTGATGAATTAAAGCAAATTAGAGAAGATTGTCCAGATATTAAAATTGAAACCTTTATTCATGGTTCAATGTGTATGACTTATTCTGGCAGATGTTTACTTTCCAATTTTATGTCGGAAAGAGGGGCAAATCAGGGTAGTTGTGCTCATAGCTGTCGTTGGAGTTATAAATTAAAAATTAAACTTAAAGATAATACAGAAGAAATTATTGAAATTAATGATCAAAATAAGGATTTATTTAATTTTTTTCTAGAGGAGGAAATAAGACCAGGTCAATTAATGCCTTTTGAGGAAGATATGCATGGATCTTATATTCTTAATGCCAAGGATCTTTGCCTTATGCCAAAATTAAATGAATATTTAGAAATTGGCGTTGATTCTCTAAAAGTTGAAGGCAGAAATAAAAGTGAATTTTATGCTGGATCAGTTGCTAGAATTTACCGCCTTGCTATTGATGATTATTATCAAAATCCAAAAAATTGGGATTATAAAAAATATATGTCTGAATTAGATGCAATTACTAATCGTGGCTAT
>Ga0228636_1000456_pt1 | contig 10827 bp, 9 predicted proteins | sample 45DmetaG_FD_182709 | JGI IMG/M metagenome (GOLD analysis project Ga0228636, IMG submission 182709) | Seawater microbial communities from Monterey Bay, California, United States - 45D | ecosystem: Environmental > Aquatic > Marine > Coastal | place: USA: California | collected 2016-11-03 | reverse complement strand
ATGCCATAATATTTCTGATACTGTTTTGTGTGATATTTGCCAAAATCCAAAAAGAAATCCAGAAATTGTATGTGTGGTAGAAGATATTAGAGATGTCATGGCTATAGAAAGTACAGCTCAATTTCATGGTTTGTATCATGTTTTAGGAGGTAAAATTTCACCTATAGAAGGTATTGGACCTCAAAATTTACAAATAGATTCTTTGGTAGATAAGGTTTCTAAAGGAGAAATTAAAGAGCTTATTTTTGCCTTAAGTTCTACAATGGAAGGTGATACCACTAACTTTTATATTTTTAAACAAATAGAAAAGTTTGGTATTACGACTTCTACAATTGCAAGAGGAATAGCAGTTGGTGATGAATTAGAATATGCAGACGAAGTTACTTTAGGAAGAAGTATTTTAAATAGAATACCTTTTGAGAATAGTTTAAGAAATTAATTGATTTATGTGCTATCATGTTTCTTTAACCAAATCAAAGCCAGAAATTCAGAATAGATTTAAAACTACGTTTAAGAATCCAGATTTATTTGAGCCTTACTATCACTTAAATGGATTTAGCAATGCAAATGGTTTTATAATAACTTCAGAAAATCATCAAATAGATAAAGCCAAATGGGGTTTAAAACCAGAAAATTTTACTGAACATCAGGTATTTAATTTAAATACTTTAAATGCTAAATCTGAAACTGTTTTTCAAAGCCCTTTATTTAATGAGCCCACTATTAAAAGAAGATGTTTGGTTTTGGCAGATGGTTTTTATGAAAGTAAACATAATAATGGTAAAAAATTTCCACATTATATTTATTTAGAAAAGAATAGTCTTTTTGCATTTGCAGGCATTTATAATTATGAAAATAATGGAGCTATAAATTTTTCTATACTTACTATAAGTGCTAACCCATTTATGGCTAATATTCATAATTCAAAAAAAAGAATGCCAATTATTATAGATGATGATTTTGAAAAAGATTGGTTAAATCATTCACTAAAAGAAAATGAAGTGAAAGAGCTAGTTGCTAGTTGCTTTACTAAAAAAGAACTTAAAGCACATTCAGTTTCTAAAGATTTGCACAGTAAAAGAGAAACTAATAGTAAAGAGATTTTAAAGCCTGTGTATTATCAAGAATTAAACACTTTATTTGATTAGTTTTCTTTAATAGATACTTCTGTTAACTTATGTGTTTTGGTTATTTTCTTCTTAAACGAGTAAAAAGCCATAAAAGCACTTATTATCATCAAAATTGCAGCTAATAAAAAAGGAGCACCAGCAAACTCAAAAGGAGCATCATCTTTGGTAAAGTAATAGAAAATTCCTGTCATTACTGGTGGGCCAACAATAGCAGAAGCACTCATTAAGCTTGTTAGTGTGCCTTGTATTTCACCTTGTTCTGTATTAGGTACTTGTATAGAAATAACAGCTTGTAAAGCTGGGCCTGCAATACCACCCAAACAATAAGGAATTAGAAAGATAAACATCATCCAACTATCTGTTGCAAATGTAAATAATAACATACCTAAACTATATAAAAAGAAACCTAAGTAAATGCTTTTTTCATTTCCTAATCTTGGGTTTATCCAACGAATTAAAACACCTTGAACCACTGCAACACAAAGTCCAATCATTCCTAAAGATAGCCCCACCATTTTTTCATCCCATTTAAATTTATACATGGTAAAATAACTCCAGTTACTTTGTATGGCATGTGATGCTACATATAAAATAAACATAGATAAAACCAAGCCAATTAATGTTGGGTATTTCTTTAATCCAATAAAACTTCCTATTGGATTTGCTCTTTTAATATCAAAAGCTCTTCTATTTTCTTTGGGTAAAGATTCTGGTAAAATAAAATAGCCATATAAAAAGTTTATAAAACATAAAACAGCTGTTGCATAAAATGGTACTCTAGCTCCATATTGTCCTAATAAACCACCAATTACAGGGCCAATGATGAAACCTAAACCAAATGCTGCACCTATCATTCCAAAGTTTTTAGCTCTATTTTCTGGAGTGCTAATATCTGCTATGTAAGCAGAGGCTGTAGTAATACTTGCACCAGTAATACCTGCAATAATTCTACCAATAAAAAGCCATAAAATAGTTGGTGCAAAGGCTAGTAAAATATAATCTAAGGTAAATCCAAAAAGGGAGATTAATATAATAGGTCTTCGTCCATACTTATCGCTTAAATTCCCTATTAATGGAGCAAATATAAATTGGGTAATGGCATAAGCAAATGTTAACCAACCACCAATTTTTGCAGCTTCACTAATATCTCCATTAATTAACTCTTCTATTAAACCTGGTATTACAGGAATAATAATTCCCCAGCCAATAACATCTATTAGCATGGTTATAAAAATAAAACCTAAAGCTGCTTGCTTTTTATTTTTTCTCATGGATAAAAATGAGTGGCAAAGAAAAGAAAAATTACTCGTTATTTTCTTTGAGATAAGAATTATCGTGAGTTTTCACTTCCTTTAAAACTTCTTTTTCAGCTTTGTCCCAAGATTTTTTTTCACGTATTCTTTTGTACAATTTTATAGAAAGCATTAATAAAACACCAAAAAGCACAATACCAACTACGCCCCAAACCCAACTTATTGCGTTTTTTACAGTTACTAAAAACACTACAGCAAATAAAATGATAGTAGATACTTCATTAAATAACCTCAATTTAAAGGCAGAATATTTTATAATATCGTTTTGTAATTTTTTGTAAATATTATGACAAAATCCATGATAAAAATATAAACCAAAGACAAAAGCTAGCTTTACTAGCATCCAAGATTCAGATAAGTAAAATGGTGATTCGTAGAGCATCCAAAAAGCAAAAAAACTAGCTAAAATGGCAGATGGCCAAGTTATAATATACCATAATCTTTTACTCATCAATTTGTATTGTGTTTGTAAAATTGACTTTGCTGGTTCTAATTTAGTTTCTGCTTCTGTATGGTAAATAAATAATCGAACTATGTAAAATAAACCAGCAAACCAAGTTACTACAAAAATGATGTGTAAAGCTTTTATGTAAAGGAAGTCCATAGTTGTTAGTTTTTGGTTTAAAAGTGTATTTAATTTTGCTAATTGCTATTTGTTTTTCCATTCATCTATCCAAGAAACCATCACATCTACCCAATCATTATTGTCATTTAAACAAGGTATTGCATAAAAGTTTTTTCCTCCTGCTTCTACAAATTCTTCTCCACCTTCCATAGCTATTTCTTCTAAAGTTTCTAAACAATCAGAAACAAAGGCAGGTGTAACTACAGCTAAATTTTCAACACCATTTTCTGCAAATTTTTCAATAGTTTTATCTGTATAGGGTTGTAACCAAGGATCATTACCTAATCTAGATTGAAAGGTAGTAAAATATTGTTCTGGTTTTAAATCTAAATACTCAACTACTTGTCTTGTAGTTTCATAGCACTGATGTTTATAACAAAATTGATGTGCTTCAGATTTGGTTTTGCAACAAATAAAATTTTGATCTGATGGATTACAATGACTTTTTGTTACATCAGATTTTCTGATATGTCTTTCAGGTACTCCATGATAAGAGAACATAATTTTATCCCATTCTTTATCAGCTAAATAATCTTTGATACTATTCGCAAGAACTTTTATATATTCTTCTTTATGATAAAATGCTGGAATATCTGTAAACCTCATTTCTGGGAAATGTTTTTGTCTTAATTCTTCTGCTAAAACCAATATAGTTTCTGTGGTTGCCATTGCAAACTGAGGATATAAAGGCACAATTAAAACATCTGTAACACCTTTATCTTTTAATTCTTGTAAACCAGTTTTTATTGATGGATTTCCATAACGCATTGCTAATGCAACTGGTATATCTTCTTTGTCTTGTATTTTTTCTTGTAATCTTTCAGATAAAACAATTAAAGGAGAACCTTCATCCCACCAGATTTTCTTGTAAGCTTTTGCAGATTTTTTTGGTCTAAAGTTTAAAATGATTCCTTTTACTAAAATCCAACGTAAAAAATATGGAACGTCAATAACACGTTCGTCCATTAAAAACTCTCCTAAATATTTTTTTACATCTTTTGTTGATGTTGAATCTGGTGACCCTAAATTTACTAGTAAAACTCCTTTCATTTTTAAAAATTCAAGATTTATAAATTAAACTGCTTGTTGGTTTATAATTGATATTTGCTAACTGTTAACTGATTTGTAACTTCATACAAAGTTATGGCTAAACTATGAATTACGTTCATGCTAGAATTACGACCATACATGGGTATTGCAATGGTTTCATCAACTAAAGAAATATTTGCAATTCCATTTCTTTCACTACCCAAAAGTAAAACGATTTTTTCATGATTTTTAAAATCAAAATCTTGAATATTGATGCTTTTATCAGTAATTTCTATGCCAATAATTGTATTGCCTTCTTCTTTTAGATTTTTGACTACATCATTAAAATCAGAATACATTTCATGATGAATTTGTGGTATTGTATTTCTTGCTGTTTTAATTACTTTTCTATTCTCTAAACTTGGAGAACTTTCATGAAAATAAATTTTTCGAACTCCAAAACTTTCAGCAATTCTAAAACACATCCCTATATTTTCTGGGGTTCTAATAGCATCACATACAATAGTTATAGGAAACTTTTGTTGGGTGTTTTCAATATCATAATGTGTAAGTTGTTTCAAACCCTAACTTATTTATTTAAACTCATTACATATTTTTTTGGTGTAGTACCAAACTTCTTTTTAAAAGCAGCTATAAAATGACTAGCAGTACTGTACCCAATTTGTACACCAACTTCGTTAACATTAAATTTATTAGATTCTAATAACCTTCTTGCATGCTCCATTTTATAATCAAACAAAAAACTATACACAGTGTCACCATAAATTTGCTTAAAACCTTCTTTTAGCTTTTTTAGATTTAAGCCAATTTCATTTGCTAATTCTTGTAAACTAGGAGGCTCTGCCATTCTTGAGATAATAATTTCTTTGGCTCTTCTAATTTTTAAGACATTGTCTTCATCAACTAAAAAAGGACAGTATTCACCTTCTGTAGTTTCATCTTTTTGAAAATGTAAACTCAACAACTCATAAACCTTTCCTTTTACATATAATTCTCTAATAGAACTGTTTATGTTAGAATTTATAATTTGTTGTAAAACAATAGCTAAAGTTGGTTTTATTTCTGCATCATCATAATATTTTCTGTTACTATTTTCGTTACTTAAAAAAGGAATATAACCTGATTCTTTTGAGAATAAAGAGTGAAACTTTTCTATAGATATCAATAATGATATTAATGTTGTTTTAGGTTGTATTTCTAAATGAATTGGCAAGGTTCTTTGTGGGTTATATAATAAGATGCATCTATTGTCTAAAACGTCAAATGAGTAGTTGCCATTATTAAATAAAAATTTAGAATTACCTCTAATACAAAAATGCATTTGAATAAAGGTACTATCTATATCTCTTTCAAAAACTTCTACATCTTTACTTTCGTTCTGAAAATGAAGCACATAAAACCCTTTTTCTAATGTAATTTCATCTAAAGTACTTTCTCCGACATTTTTAAACATATTAAAATAACTTTTTTAAGTTGTTTTTATTTAGAATGATTCTATATAAAATCAATCAAAAACCTTGTAATACTGCAAAAATAAGACATTTTGCAAATTTTATCTTAAAATAAACCTTAAAAAACATATACCGTTATAAAAAGTACTTTTAGCGATATTTTTTTATTTATTAAGTTTTTACTTTTGACCGTTCTTAAAAACTATGCAAGAAAAAAAGCAATTAGATTTTTACAACATTGGAGTTAGCTACAAAAAGGCTGACGCAAAAACTCGTGGTAAATTTTCTTTATCCAAAGAAAGTCAAGTAGCACTTTTAGAATTAGCTATAGAAAAATCATTTACTGGTGTTTTTGTTTTATCTACTTGCAATAGAACAGAAATATCTGGTTTTGCAGAAAGACCATGTCAGCTCATAGAGTTGTTGTGCGAATTTTCTGAAGGTACAATTCAAGAATTCTCAAAAATTTCTTTTGTCTACAAAAATCAAGAAGCTATAGATCATCTATTTAGAATTGGTACAGGTATAGAAAGTCAAATTTTAGGAGATTATGAAATCGTTGGTCAATTAAGACAATCTTTTAAAATTGCCAAAAAATTAGGCACTACAAATGCCTATTCAGAACGTTTAGTTAATAGTGTTTTGCAAGCTAGTAAAAAAGTAAAAAACGAAACAAAGATTAGTTCTGGTACAACTTCTGTTTCTTATGCTGCAGTTCAATATTTAATAAATAATTTACCTGATTATAACTCAAAAAACATTTTAGTTTTTGGTTTAGGTAAAATGGGTAAGCACACTTGTAAAAACTTAGCAGAATATACCCAAAATAAACAAGTTTCTTTAATCAATAGAACAGAAGAAAAAGCTTCAGAATTTGTAAAAGAACATGCATCTATTCGTAAATCTGTTATAGAAAATTTATCTGAAGAAATAGCAAACTCAGATGTTCTAATTGTTTCTACTGGAGCAGAAAATCCTACAGTAACTTTAAATCACGTAGCTAAAGATAAAAAGTTATTAATTCTTGATTTATCAATGCCAGAAAATGTTGATAAAAAAGTAGGAGAACTTGAAAATGTGACTATTATTAATGTAGATGAACTTTCTAAAATAACTGATGAAACTTTAAGTATTCGTCAACAAGAAATACCATTAGTAGAAGCTATTATTGATACTCATAAACAAGAGTTTAACAATTGGTTAAATATTAGAAGATTTACTCCTACAATTGCTGCTTTAAAAGAGTCTTTAGAAAATATAAAGAATGATGAAATTAATTTTCAAAAAAAGAAAATTAATAATTTTGATGAAGATCAAGCAGAAATTTTAACTTCACGCATTATTCAAAAAATTACAACACAGTTTGTAAAACATTTAAAAGCTGATGATACTGAAGTTTCAGAAAGTATTCAGGTGATTAATAAAGTGTTTCAACACTAAAATAAATTCATGCAAAAAATTATTAGAATAGGAACTCGCGAAAGCCAATTGGCTCTTTGGCAAGCCAATAAAGTACGCAAAGAATTAGCAGAATTAGGCTACGAATCAGAGATTTTTCCTATTAAATCTACAGGAGATATTATTCTAGATAAACCGCTTTACGAGTTAGGGATTACTGGAGTTTTTACAAAGAATTTAGACATTGCTATGTTAAATGGCGATATTGATATTGCTGTACATTCTCTAAAAGATGTACCAACAGTTTTGCCTGAAGGTATAGTGCAAGGTGCTGTTTTAAAACGTGCCAATTATAATGATATTTTAGTTTTAAAAGATACAGAGGAATTTTTTGGGCAACCAAATGGAGTTATTGCAACTGGTAGTTTAAGAAGAAAAGCGATGTGGTTAAATCGTTATCCAACTCATAAGGTTGTAGATTTAAGGGGTAATGTAAATACAAGATTACAAAAACTACAAGATAATGATTGGAATGGAGCTGTTTTTGCAGCTGCTGGCTTAGAAAGAATTGGTAAACGTCCAAAAGGAGCTATCAATTTATCTTGGATGATTCCTGCACCAGCACAAGGGGCAATAATGGTCGCTTGTTTAGAAAACGATCAATATGTAAAAGATGCTTGTGAGCAACTAAACCATTATGAAACTCAGGTTTGTGTTGGTATAGAAAGAGAGTTTTTAAATTTATTAGAAGGTGGTTGTACAGCTCCAATAGGTGCTTTAGCTTATGTTGATGAAAAGACTGAGGAAATCAACTTTAAAGGAGTTTTACTTAAAAAAGATGGCTCTAAAAAAATTACAGTTACCAAAACTGCAAAAATGGGACGTCACAGGTATTTGGCAAAAGATTGTGCAGATTATGTGATTAATAGAGGAGGCAAAGAAATGATGTTAGCAGATATGGAAGGTGAGTCTAACATCAACCATAAAATATTTTCTACAAAAAAATTATCTGAAGCTCAAAAAGATATTTTACCAAATACTATTGGAGTAGAGGATAGCGATTTTATCAAAATTCGATTTAATAGAATAGCTCCTAAGGTTATGAAAGATGAAATTGAAAATGTCATCATCACTAGCCAAAATGGAGTAGAAGCTATCTTAAATTCTTTTACTAAAAATGAGATTAAATTCAAAGATATTTATTGTGTTGGTAGAAGAACAAAGAAGCTGATTGAGAGTAGAATAGGTAAGGTAACTCACGTTGCTAAAAACGCCAAAAAATTAGCAGAATACCTATCAGAAAATCTTAAAAACAAAGAAGTAACCTATTTTTGTTCAGACCTGCGTTTAGATATTTTACCTGCGTATTTACAAATGAAAGATATTGTTGTAAATGAGGTTGAAGCCTACAAAACCATGTTAAGTCCAGAAAAAATAGATGATGAAGTATCTGGAGTATTATTTTACAGTCCTTCTGGAATTGATAGTTATTTAAAAGAAAATAATACAGATAAAACTGCTTTTTGTATAGGAGAAACTACAGCTAAAGCTGCAAGAAATCATTTTGAAAATGTACAAGTTGCAAACTTACCAAGTGTTGAAAGCTTATTAGAACTTGTAAAAACACATTATAATTCTTAAAAAATGTTTAGAACAAGAAGATTAAGAAAATCAGATGGAATTAGAAGATTGGTTAGAGAAACCAAATTGTCTGTAGATGATTTTATTTATCCTCTTTTTATTGAAGAAGGAGAAAATATTAAAACAGAAATTGTTTCTATGCCTGGAATTCATCGTTTTTCTTTAGATAGAATTTCTGAAGAGTTAGATGAGGTTGTAGCTCTAAATATTCCTGCTGTATTATTATTTGGTATTCCTTCAACTAAAGATGATGAAGGCACAGAAACTTGGAATGATGATGGAATCATGCAACAAGCAATTCGATTTATTAAAAAGAATTACCCAAGTTTATATGTGATAACTGATGTTTGTTTTTGCGAATATACTTCACATGGGCATTGTGGAATTATTCACGACAATGACGTAGATAATGACTCAACTTTAGTAAATATTGCAAAACAAGTCATCTCACATGCAAAAGCAGGTGTAGATATGGTTGCTCCATCAGGAATGATGGATGGCACTATAGATATGATTCGTCAATCTTTAGATAATACAGGTTTTCCGAATTTACCAATAATGGCATATTCAGTAAAATATGCTTCTGCTTTTTATGGTCCTTTTAGAGATGCAGCAGATTCTGCACCTACTTTTGGTGACAGAAGAACGTATCAAATGGATCCATCTAATAGAGATGAAGGAATGCGTGAAGCTACTTTTGATGATCAAGAAGGAGCTGATATTTTAATGGTAAAACCAGCTTTATCTTATTTAGATATTATTAGAGATTTAAAAAATAATTTTGATAGACCTATAGCATGTTATAATGTAAGTGGAGAATATGCAATGGTTAAAGCAGCTTCAGAAAAAGGATGGATTGATGGTGAAAAAGTAATGATGGAAAGTTTACTTTCAATGAAAAGAGCAGGAGCAGATATAATCATCACCTATTTTGCAAAAGAAGCTGCAAGAGTACTAAAGACTAAAAACTAAAGACTAACAACTAGCGAAGAATGAGCTTTAAAAAATCAGAAAAACTATATCAAAAAGGATTAACACATTTAGTAGGTGCTGTAAATTCACCTGTAAGAGCATTTGCTTCTGTTGGTGGAAATCCACTGTTTATTAAAAAAGCAAAAGGGAGTAAGATTATAGATGTAGATGGTAATGAATACGTAGATTTAGTCTTATCTTATGGACCAATGATTTTAGGTCACAGGCATAAATCTGTAGAAAAAGCAGCAAAAAAAGCCTTAAAAAATGGTTATTCTTTTGGGGCTTCTACAGAAAATGAAATTACACTTGCAAAAATAGTATGCGATGCTTTTCCAAGGATGGATAAAGTTCGTTTTGTAAATTCGGGTACAGAAGCTGTTTTAAGCGGAATACGTTTGGCAAGAGCTTTTACAGGAAAAGATAAAATTATTAAGTTTTCAGGTTGTTATCATGGTCATCAAGATGCATTATTGGTGGCAGCTGGTTCTGGTTTAGCTACTTTAAGTTTGCCTGGTTCTAAGGGCGTTCCTGAAGGTGCTGTAAAAAATACCTTAATAGCAGAATATAATAACTTAGCAAGTGTACAAGCGCATTTTGATAAATACGATGACATTGCAGGAGTAATTATCGAACCAGTAGGTGGAAATATGGGAGTTGTGATTCCTCAAAATAATTTCTTAAAAGATTTAAAAGAATTATGTAAAAAAAACGGGGCTGTTTTAATTGCTGATGAAGTAATGACTGGTTTTCGTTCTAAATTTGGTGGAGCACAAGAAGTACTTGGAGTAGAAGCAGATATAACCTGTTTAGGTAAAGTGATTGGTGGAGGTTTCCCTGTTGGGGCTTATGGAGCTAGAAATGAAATAATGAAAAACGTAGCTCCTCTTGGAGGTATGTATCAAGCAGGTACTTTATCTGGAAATCCAATAGCAATGGCTGGAGGAATATCAACATTAACAGAGTTAAAAAGACAAAATCCTTATGAGTTTTTTGATGAAATGGGATCTAAAATTGAAACGATTCTATTAGATGCAGCAAAAAAATACAATGTTGATTTATCTGTAAATAGATTTGGTTCTATGATGAATCCATTTTTCACGAAAGTTAAGGTTACAAATTTTGAACAAGCACAAACTTCTGATACAGAAAAATTTGCAGTTTTCTTTTGGGAGATGATTAAAAACGGAGTGTTTTTACCTCCAAGTCAATTTGAAGCTTGGTTTTTATCCTCAGCATTAAGTAAA
>Ga0228636_1000451_pt1 | contig 10878 bp, 14 predicted proteins | sample 45DmetaG_FD_182709 | JGI IMG/M metagenome (GOLD analysis project Ga0228636, IMG submission 182709) | Seawater microbial communities from Monterey Bay, California, United States - 45D | ecosystem: Environmental > Aquatic > Marine > Coastal | place: USA: California | collected 2016-11-03 | reverse complement strand
TCGGATGTATAAGCGTAAGTATGGGATTGAGTGGATTGTAATTGACTACCTACAGCTAGTCCCGTGGAACTCTAAGCTCAAGAAGCACGATGGCATTGCAGAGGTTTCCCACCAGATTAAGCTCATGGCTATGGAACTAGACCTACCAGTGTTCCTGCTCGCACAAGTTAATCGTGAGGGAGCCAAACGTGAGACAGGCTTAACCCTCTACGACCTAAAGGATTCCGGGGATATTGAAAATGATGCGGACATCATCCTCCTGCTGTGGCCAGATGGTGCAGACGTGGACGAAGCCAAGCGGCACGACCCAGTGCATGGATCCTATGTCTCTATCAAATACAATATAGCGAAGCAGCGTGAGGGGGATCGAGATCAGAAGGGGAAGTTCATCTTTAAGAATCACGTAGGGAGGTTCTATTAATATGCCCTGTTACAAAATTAAGTATACCAGACGGGATATGCCTGATCCTTGCACAGCATTAAAGTTTGCCCACGATCCACAATCTGCCCTCAAGCTGTTATGCACAGGGACAGAAAAGAAGGGATTTAGATTGACTCGCTCTGGAGTTTCGGTAGAAGTCTTAGAAGTTAAAGAAATACAATAATAAAACAAAACATATAATGACATGGTATCACACAAACATAAGCTCAACACCTTCCACCTCTTCGCAGGAGCAGGAGGCGGCATTCTCGCTGACCTCTTACTTGGACACAATCCGATTGGAGCGTGCGAAATCGAACCCTACCCAAGAGATGTCCTCCTCGCCAGACAACGAGACGGACACTTGCCAAACTTCCCAATCTGGGACGACGTATGCACACTCGACGGAACACCCTGGAGAGGAACAGTTGATGTTCTTTGCGGAGGATTCCCATGTCAGGACATCAGTGCGGCAGGTAAAGGAGCAGGAATTAGCGGAGAGCGTTCGGGACTTTGGAAGGAATATGCGAGACTCATTGGAGAGATGCGGCCTCGCTTTGTCTTTGCCGAAAACTCACCTTTGCTTCGCACTAGGGGACTTGGAGTTGTCCTCGAAGACTTGGCCGCGTTGGGGTATAATGCTCGATGGGGAGTGCTCGGAGCTAGGGATGTCGGTGCGCCACATAAGCGAGACAGAATGTGGGTCTTGGCCTACGCCGCTCGCAAGGGACTGGAAAGACAGCGGCAACCCGGAAAAAGTCGCCAAGAGTGGGCGGGACGAAAGTGTTCCCAGGAGGTGCGCGAAGGATTTTGGGAAGATTCCATCTCCGAAGTTGCCCGAATGGATGATGGGATGGCCGATAGGGTGGACAGGGCTAAAAGATTTAAAGCCATCGGCAATGGGCAGGTTCCGCAATGTGCAGCAATGGCATTCTCTATTCTCTCAGAAGGACTAATATGATAGGGAACAATCACAAATGGGACATTGAAAGCGAACCATTCTGGACAAGCGAGTGTGGCAAATATACCTGCTCAACTTTCGGGAACATCGCGAACGGAAAGGGTTTTGGACTTAGCGCGAAACACCTAGGTCACGATTGGCAAGAGCTTTATGATGCCGTTAGCGAGCAATACGGTGACGACCTTCACCGATTCCATGGACAGGCGGAAGCGGAACAGGCATTCAACATTCTCTCAGAAGGATTAATCTAATTACTAACAGAACTATGAACACAGACCTAGACGAAGCACGACAATATGCAGACACAATGCTTGAAGCCCTGGACGTGATGGGGAGGGCAATGTATTTTTGCTTGAACCATCCCAACGCACCAGAGTTCAAGGCATACCGCAAGCTCCTCATCGGAGCGCACGAACGTATGGGGAAAGATACCACCAACTTTCTAGCACAGATAGACGAGCCAGAACCTCCTTACTTTCCAACCGAAGAGGATTTAACACAACATGGCTAGAGGGGAAATCAATCCAATCATAGGAATAACCGACGGTAAGATGCGGACACTACTCAAGTCAGCCCTGCGTCCAATCTGGCGCAACACCTCACGCAAACGCTTCATCCAAGCCATAAGGCACAGGGGGACAAACCCCAAGACTGGACGGGGATGGTTCGCTGTCACATGTGCAGACTGCGGCAGGGAGATGGGAGTTTCAGAGAAGGAGAGACGCATCAAGAGGGATGGCACCTTGGAGAAGCGAGCCAAGAGTGTATATGAAGTTGACCACATCCACGGCATCACACCAATGACAGACATCAAGGACACTCTCGGTGACTACTACCACGATCTAATCTACGGAGACATGAGAATCCTCTGCGTAGCCTGCCATAAAAAACACACATTTGATAAAAAAAAGTCTTGACCCACCACCAAGTTTCTGAAACTCTACAAATAAATTATGACAGAAGAAAAGAAACAAGAAGCCTTAGCCCTAATCAAGGGGCGAGTTGAAGCGGCTCACCAGAATAAATACAAGGACGTGACGGGTAGAGTTTATATCGACACCCTCCTCGACCTTTACAACTTAATCTCCAACAAACCAATTAACCAACAATAATTATGTCAAGAACAAGATCAAACAGCCAAGGTTCCTCGAACCCAGCAACCAAGTATCTCGGTTGGGATACTCAAGCTTCCGCCTGGGAGTTTTACGATAAAGAAAACAAGAAGTCCTGCACCCTCCCTTCCAGCACAGCCTTCATTGTCCTGGATCAACTCAACACAGCTAAGGGTTGGGATGATCGCAAGGGAGGCCTCTGGTCAAATGAGGTTCGCTCCGTAGCTGACCAGCTTACCATCCGCAGTAAAGATGGGGTTGTTGCTACGGGCACATGGTCAGAAGTTAAGACGACCAATGGTATTAAGTTCACCAAGTCTGTCTATGCTATGGCTAAGGTTGGAGAGGGCTACGAGCTAGTCAACTTCCAGCTTAAAGGTTGTGCGCTTACAGCATGGATTGAGTTCCAAGACTCCATCGGAGGCCAAAGCAAACTAGAAGGTGATGTAGTTGTTGCCGTCAAGGATGTTGTGTCCGACAAGAAGGGGGCTGTAAGCTTCAACAAACCAGTGTTTGGTATTGTCTCTGAAACCCTATCATCCGAAGCCTCAGCAGAAGCTGACTGCACGGATGCAATGCTCCAAGAGTATCTGGACTCCTACTTCAATACGACTAAGGAACCGACTAAGCAAGACGAAGTTGTTACACCACCAGTTGCTGATGAACCAATCTTCGACAATGAAGACCCGTTTTAGCCAACCGTTGATCTGGACTAACTGAAAACCCCAAGCCGTGGCGGGGGAGCATATCCCCTAATAGCTCCCTCGCCCAACACCTTTACCATGAGCCAACCATTACCAACCGATGCCGCCGAGCGCAAAACCTACCCAATCTATGGCGGGTTTATTACATACTTCCCTCACGCTATTGCTGCTGTCTCTCACTTGTCCCACATGGGACAGCAACAGCACCACCCAGACAAGCCCCTGCACTGGGACATGGACAAATCTACGGACGAGCTGGATGCCCTCATGCGCCACATCATCGACGAGGACTGGGTTCATGTAGCTTGGAGAGCTATGGCTAATTTAGAACGTAAACTCACGGGCAAATGCACATACGAAAACACAATTAAATAATGGACATCATCGACAAATACCGTGAGCTTATGGCTCCCGTAACCAAGATCACGGAAGACGTAATCAACGGCCTAATGACTGAAGACGAAGGTCAAGCCCTAGTCGACAACCAGATTGCCAACCGTTCCAGGGAAGACCGCTACGAACTTGAGTCCATCAGGGACGACATCCGCCGCATGGTTTACCGTGCAACCAAAAGAAACCTTATAGCCTAAATATCATGAGCACAAAACCAACTCTCGTCTTTAGCTGCACACACGCCCCAGCTATGCACAAGGACTTCATCCCCTTCCTGAAGAAGATATACAAGAAACATAAGTGTGGACGTGTTGTCCACCTCGGTGATGCAGTCGACTGGAACAGTATTTCCTTTCATGAAAAAGATCCGTCCATGCCCAGTGCAGCAGACGAGTTCCTTGCAGCCAAGAAGCAGATGCAGCAGATATACAAAGCTTTCCCTAAGCTGGACTATATGATGGGCAACCACTGCTCCCTCCCAGAACGTAAGGCTAAGTTGATTGGTTTACCAGAAGAAGTTCTATGTGATTTTGCAAAGCTCTGGGACGTAGCTGGATGGACAATTCATCCACGCTATTCAGACCTAGTAATTGACGATGTAATCTTCAGGCATGGAGACAAGGGTAAGGGGGGAGCTATGGCAGCACATAAGAATGCTATCGCTGAGTTTGCCTCAGTTGTCCAGGGACACTTCCATGCACAGGCTGGTATAGTCTACCACGCCAACAAGGGGGACTGCGTATACGGCCTACAGGTGGGCTGTGGTGTGGACAGGAAACACCCAGCAATGAACTACGGACGTGTCTATGCAGCCAAGCCAATCGTGGGCTGTGGGGTTGTGTATAGCAGCAAGCTTGCCTTCTTTGAACCAGCCTTCCTGTAAAACTGTCCTCAATTGTCCACAAGTGATAACATCTTATCAGTTATTAACAAATGAGAGTATCTTTTCCTACTATCTTATGAGTTATTCACGATGAGAACATCTTGTCCTACTACCTTCCTACTGCATACGAGCAGTATAGGTTACCCCCTGAATCAACAGGGAGCAGTGGAGTTGGCCACCACTGGGGCGTTTCTATTTAATAATATGAAAAAAATAACACCACTAAGCAAGACATACAAGAAACTAGGGATTGCATTTACCTTTCCTATCGCTATTAAAGACAAGGACGGAAACCGAACCTACTGCGAGCTCAGTAATGGCTTTTGGTCTCGCTATGAATACGACAAGGACGGCAACGAAACCTACTTCGAGAACAGTAATGGCCTTTGGTCTCGCTGGGAATACGATGAGAAAGGCGACGAAACTTACTTCCATTACTGTTCTCGAAGTAATGGAAGTAAGTGGGGAACCAAGCGTGGCACCTGTTCAGGTAAGGTAATCGAAATTGACGGTAAGAAATATGAGCTAACAGAACTATGAAAAAAAATAAACAGGAGGACACAATTACGTATTTGAAAAATTCACTTTAATAGTTCCGATGCTTTCAGAAGTATTGGGTAACGATCCACCGTTCCAATGGAGGGCAATCAAAAATGTAGTGTAGAACGTACTAGGATATGAGGCTTGTGGATAGGCGTTGATTGAGCGGCATGCTGTTAGATTGATCATTTGTCATACAAGGTAACTTCTCTACGTCATCTATTGGGTTAACTATTATTAAAGTAGACCTGCCGCGCCTCTGATTCATGCGTAATTCGGCGAAAAAGTCTAAGAACTTGACCGAGTCTTAGATTGGTATTTAGGTTGAGATTGTAATTCCTGTGTGTACAGCAGGTTGATAAAGAGGATAAGGACTGGGAATTCTCGGTCGTCTCCCTCAAAATTTTTAATCTATATTCCTATAATAACACCATGATATGCTATAAAGATAAAACCTTTTGCACACGCTCAGACTGTGCTCGTTTCGGCAAAGACTGCGACCGCTCCCTCACGGAAGAAGTGAAGGGGCGGGCAGAGAAGTGGTGGGGGAACCCAGACGCACCCATCTGCACGTATGTCGCAGACGTAAAGCCTGATTGCTTTGTAACAAAACAAACAGAAGAACTATGAAAACACTAGACCAGATAATACAAAAACAAGTTGACTATATAATGGACAGCTTTGACTTTAAATCCGCCTCCGAAGCCTTGCGTTGCGTTGAACACTGCTGGATCAATCAACTAGATGATGAAGATCGAGAGTTTGCACTGCGCCAACATGCTAGAGAGCGTATGGCGGACGCTATTAAAAGGGCCAAGGAGGATCCAGATGGGATGGGATTGTGTGGAACTGGTTGCCTAGAAGCCACTTGCACAATTAACACCCAAGAGAAATGGGTTAGGGTCAATCTTAAATGCTGGGTAGAACAATCACTGAACGATGGAGAGAATTACGTATGAAAGCAAAATTAGAAAACGGAACTATGAAATTCTACGAAACAAAAGAAGTAGAAGTTGAAAAACTAACACCAAGGGCAGCGAATAAAGCTTTTGATGCTTTTACCGAAACCCTTTATGATCTTGTTGGAGAAGATAAATGGGTGGATGTATTAAAGTATATCAGAGATTTTTCCTTAGAGGCTTGTGAAAATTACCACGTAAAAGATTAAGAAAATTACGACAAATCTAAACTATGAATACACCTAGAACAGACAGAGCTGCTACTACTATCAAAGATTACTCTGGATACGATGAGGTTGTTCCTGCTGATGTATGCCGAGATATTGAAAGGGATCTTGCCGAACTGAAAAAGGACAAGGAACGGCTTGATTGGCTGCTCAAGAACTGCTTAATCAAAGAACTTGATTTGGAGTGGGTTCACGAAAGCAGGGAGACAATCGACGAAGCAATGAACTATGAAAGCACGACTTGAATTCGACCTACCAGAAGAAAGGGAGGAGTTTGAAATCTGCCGTAAGGCCATCGACCTGCACTCCAACCTGTGGGACTTAGCGGAGCAGGTTCGCAGATGGCGTAAGCATGGGCATACGTTCAAGGATGCAGAGGAACTCCTGGATGCGCTATGGGAAGACTGCATAGACCATGAGTTATTAAATTTCTAGGTTCATAGTAGACCAAAATCCCCGAAGTCCGAGGGGCAAGGAGAGGGCTGGGAGGTTTCTATTTCCCTCCGCGAGTCCTTCAATCTTAGCTCTTGTAAGCGATAACCAAGCTGTCGGCATTTTCCCTTTATCAACCAAATAGCATCAGTAGTGGACGTATAAATAGCCCTCACAGCCCCCACAAGGGGCTTTCTTTTTGTCTGAATACCAAGGGTAGGGTTGGAAACGTAAGCCCTTCTGGGGGCATTTACGGCTTATTATTAAACCTTCTTGCCAAAGAAGGATTGAAAGGCTTGCATACCACTCATTGTTTCCTCAACCTTAGATGTCAGGACACCTCGGTTAATCTGCTCCTGCAAATACTTCGCTGCCTCCAACTGCTCCATCCCCTTGATTCTTTCGATGAAGTATTGCGCCCTGCCAGCTACAGAAAGTGACTTAACCTGTTTATCAGCCGACGTTATTCCAGCGGCCTCATCTTTTAAGAATGTTTCAATCCGACGAACTACCGCTTCATTGGAATCGGGATCAATTAACATATCTTGCAGTATTCGGGATCGCTCCTGTGGGCTGGTTGCCTTTCCGAGTTTGTCCTTGTATCCACTAGCAATCCTACTGGCCTTTGCACGACTCGTGTTTTCTTGCTTGTCTATGTTATCAATCAACTGTTTATCGCCAGTTCTCATCTCAAAGGTTTGAGCATATGTTTCTCCAAAGAACCTTCGTAAAATGGGAACATCCGCACTACTCACCTTTTCCCCATTCATCATTTTTGAGGTAACATTAAACAGCCTCTTTACGGTTGATCCTGGGCCACCTGTGTAGTTTCTATAAAGATATAGTAAGTTCTCTGGAGATACCTCATATCCCATATCGGCCAGTTGCTCAGATAAGTTGAGGGCTAACTCTCCACCTTGTGTCCTAGCAGTCCAAGGATGAATCTTTTCAACCTCAGATATATTTTCATTCTCAAGCCAAGAGGGTCGTATGTCCCTACCCAGTCCATCCTTGTTCTGTGCTAGCTCCATGATTGGGCGCACTACCGTTGGAACTGGCGAGCCGCCCATCGGATTGTATGAATCAATAATGTTCTTACCTAAGTCTTTGGCTATTGCAGTTGCATCTAAATTCTCCTCGCCTCCAAACATAATCCTCTGACCATAGTCAGCAGCAATCTTGAATGGAACCATCGAGTAACCAATAGGAATGGAAAGATAATCAAGGCTACCGTCTGGGTTTTTCCCACGAACAATTGTTATGTGCTTGTTTACCTTAAACTCAGGGATCTTTTCACGCCAATCTTCATCAATGGTTTTATTATATTTATCTAAGGTGTAGCTGGTGGCTGTCAAGGCACCCATTACCGAAGCGGCAACCTTTGGGTTTTTCATGCTACGAATGAAGTTCTTAGCACCCTGTATAGCAGGATTACTGAAAAGATACAACGCCCTCAAGGTATCTCCCTGTGCGCCCTGTAATTGTGGGTCAAAAGAACTATTGCGTGACGCAAGTGCAGCTTGATCCATCGTCATGCCGTCCGCACGTCCACGTCGGTAAGTGGCAAATCTAGTTGCATTTTCAAAAACCTCATTGATATTATTTACCAACTTGTTGAACTGCTTGACCTTAGACTTACCTGGAGCATCTAGTTTCTTGCCTAGTTCAGCTATGCTTTTTTCTACATCATCCAGTGTAGATAACCCTAGACCACCCGTCCTTGCGCCCGATTGAACAAACTCTTCGTAAAGCTTATCCATTTCAAACCCACGGCCACCGCTAGCCTTTTGCCCACTTAGGTTTCTTGCAATAGTTGCCATGTCATCACGGACGGTTGAGATTGGATCAAGGGTTTTGCCCGCCTGTCCAAGGGACATCTTCTGCATATTATTTACGAAGGCTTCGGAGCGGTCACGAATTAAATTGGGAACTAAGAACTCGGGATTAAAGCGTGTGTATAAGCCACCAACAAATCTATTAAATACCAGAGCGCCCTTGAGTATTCCAGTGGCAACCTCGCGGTTAGTTCCTTTCATCGCAGCAGCCAACTTGGGGTCTTTGAATTCTACGAACAATGGCTTACCATCTTCAAATACGGTAAGCACGTTCTTATCAGCCTTTTCGTAAACTGGAACCTTTTTAGGTGGAACCTTTTTGCCCAATGCGCGAAGTGCATTAGCTGATTCTGAGGTGTCCTTGGCTAATTCCGTCTTAACAATCTTAGGTTTGCGAACTGTGGCAACATTGCTAGCAGTCCCTGGATTGTCCTTTATCAGTTTTACAAAGGCTTGGTTGGCCTTATTGACCTGCGCCCTACGTGTCGCACCAACAAGATTGTCTACAATGTTTTGGGAAATATCATTAACTTCAAGGTCGGAACCCTTTGCCCTACGGACACCAGATGACAAAGTTTCATATCGCCCAGAGCGTCCAATAATACTTGAAGCCACATCTTGCAATTCGTCAGTTTCCAGTATTCGATTAAGTGGAACATAGTCTGGGAATTGTTTCCGAAGCTTATCTGCCTCAGCCTTACCTATAAGCCCACCATCCTCAATTGTATCTAGTATCTTTTTAGATAAGTCCTTGCGCAAATCAATGGATTCACCTAGTTGTTTATCCAAACCCTTGGATTCAAAGTCCTGTATAATTTCCCTGAACTCCTTGGTTGTTCGGCCAGCCGCCCCATCTCCCCCAAACTTTGATTTGTTTGCCTTATTATAAGCAACACCATGCTTGGCATAAAGATAATTATTAACAGAACGCGAAAGCGTGCTTGCGTCTGAACCAATCTCATCTGCCTTAGAAAGCAGGAATGCCCCATCAACATCTACAAGTTTTTCCAACTCCTCATTTTTAGCAGCTATTTTACCTTCGGCCAACCTACGTTGCAAATAGAAATCACTTTCATCGGACTTAACTTTTAGTATTCCATCTTTTTGTTTGATCTGTCCACCAGCAACAACGTCTTGCAAAACCCTAGCCCGAATCATTTCATCGCTGTATGCCTCGCTAATCCCTAGCTTTATATCACGGAAGCTATTGGGGAGCATTTCGGCATACTCCTTTCCAGTGCGCTCTACGCCGTCAACCAGTATTTTAGCATCAGGGTCTCCCAGTTTGTATGCTTCACTGAGGCGACGTGTGGGCATACCAGCAAACTTACTATAAGCCTTACTGAAAACTTCTCCGCTTATGCCTAAACCTGCTCCAAGGGCGGCTCCTGTTATACCAGCCGAAGTTAGTTCCTCTAGTGATGGAAGTTCACCTTCATCAATTACTACCTCCGCAGCCTTTGCGCCAGCGGAAATACTAGCACCAACACCAGCTTGTCTGGCTACTGCACTAACTAAGGACTTACCACCCTTAGCACCAGGGATAAGATTGATAAGTGCGTCAGCAAAAATCTGACCATAGCTAAGTTCTCCGTCTGGATTTAAGATTCGTTGACGAGCTATTGATCCAGCAGCACCAGCCCCTAAGCCACCCAACACATAACCAACGGCTGTTCCAACACCAGGTAGGATGGCTGTGCCAGCCGCAGCACCACCCAATCGGCCCGCCTCAGATATTGCTATATCGGAAGCAAATGCTGCGGCATAATCAGTGGCACTTGGACCCTCTTGTTCAAAACCAGAAAGATCAATTGCCTTGGGTTGCGTTGAATCGGCGGTATCAAAGCCAGAAAGATCTAGGCTCTTTGGCTCGTCGACAGCTTTATCAAATCCAGATAAGTCAATAGCCATATTTTAGTTTAGTTTACCAGCTTCTTTAAGTGCTTGAATTGCTGCTTCACGGGTAATCTTATTGGTATTCATAACTGTTTTAATACCAGCTTCTTGTTGTGGCGTAAATGTGCTATCCACAGAATCCCCCTCACCCGCAGCAATAATTTTCTCGATCTCGGAAACAACGCCACCCCCAGGTTTTTCTTTCTTACGTCCGATATAGGTATTAGTTATATTTTCAACAGCCAAATCAAATTGCTCCTTGGTTAATCTACCTGATTGAAAATCAGCCTGCAAATCATCTAAACTTGATTGAAGACCCGTCTTCTCTGAAGTATCTTCTTTTATTGGTTGAAAGTAATTAGGGGTAAGTTGAATATATTTGCTCCCACTAATCTCTATTTCTTTTGGCTCAAAGGGTGCCTCAACTTCCGTGCCAGTCATAGGATCACGCCCTTGACGTTGACGTGTTATGTAGCCATCTGCCACATCCCTAGCTTGTTGACCCTTATATCCCT
>Ga0228636_1000445_pt1 | contig 10953 bp, 10 predicted proteins | sample 45DmetaG_FD_182709 | JGI IMG/M metagenome (GOLD analysis project Ga0228636, IMG submission 182709) | Seawater microbial communities from Monterey Bay, California, United States - 45D | ecosystem: Environmental > Aquatic > Marine > Coastal | place: USA: California | collected 2016-11-03 | reverse complement strand
TAGTTTCAGCACCATGATTATTAAAACCCAATCTATTAATTAATGCTTCATCCTCTACTAATCTGAACACTCTAGGTTTGGGGTTTCCATATTGTTTTAAAGGGGTAATCGTTCCAACTTCTACAAACCCAAATCCTAATTTAAATAATGAGTTGTACACCTCTGCATTTTTATCAAAGCCAGCTGCCATTCCAATTGGGTTATCTAAATGTTTATCAAAAATTTTTGTTTGAAATATAGGATCATTTTTATTTTCATCAAATACGTTGGGAATTAAATTAAATTTTAATGACTTTATTGCTAGAGTGTGAGCTTTTTCTGGATCTACTTTAAATATTAGTGATCTTAATTTAGAGAACATTATTTTAGTTTATTTATTAACAGCTCAGTAGTTTCTTTTACACCAAAAAAACTTATAAAAAATCCCATTCGAGGTCCATTTTCATCTCCAAAAACTACCTCATATATTAATTTGAACCAATCTCTTAGGTTATCTGCATAGCCATTTTCTTTTCCAGTGGAATAAATCAAAGTTTGAATATCTTCTGGCGACATTTCATCTGTACATTTTTCAAGAGTTTTAACCAATGCCTCAAGAGCCAATTTTTCTGAACTATTTGCTGTTTTGTATTTTTTTTGAGCTTTAATTACATCATTAAAATATTTTATTGCATAACCTATTAGGCTATCAAAAATTGGAAAATTTGACTCAGAAATATCTGATTTATATTTCTTAACAAACTTCCACAACAAATCTTTACTGTCTGCATTGCTAGTTTCAACTAAATTAAGCAACATTGAAAACGTCATAATCATTTCCTCTTTTGGAATTTTACCATTATGAACATGCCAAACAGGGTTCATTAATAATTGAAGTTCATTTTGTTTTTTTGATTTTTCAATACAGTCTAAATACTCATCCACAGCTTTAGGTACTATTTCTTTATATAATTTTTTTGCTCTTTTTGGATTTTGATACATGTATAATGATAAACTTTCTGGCGATGCATATTCCAACCATTGGTCAATAGTAATTCCATTACCTTTAGATTTAGAAATTTTTTCACCTTTTTCATCTAAAAACAGCTCATAAGCAAATCCAGATGGGTTTTTCTTTCCTAATAGATTTATTATCTTGGTAGATAAAATTGCACTTTCTATTAGATCTTTTCCATACATCTCAAAATCAATATCTAAAGCATACCATCTCATTGCCCAATCAACTTTCCATTGTAATTTACAATTTCCATCTAAAATACTGGCTTCTAATTTATTTCCTTTATTATCAAAAATAATTTTTGATTTTTCTTTATCAATTTCTATAACTGGTATTTCCAAAACATGTCCTGTCTCAGGGCAAATTGGTAAAAAAGGACTATAAGTCTGTTGTCGCTCTTTACCCAATGTGGGAATAATTATATTCATAATTCCTTCATAATTTTCTAAAATAATTTTTAAAGTTGGATTGAAATATCCACTTTTGTAAAGAGCCGTTGAGCTTTGAAAATTATAATTAAAATTAAAATTATTTAAGAATTTTTTTAGCATTTCATTATTATGCTCACCAAAACTTGCAAACATTTCAAAAGGATCTGGGACTTGAGTAAGTGGTTTATGAAGATTATCATTTAACAATTTTTGATTTGGAACATTGTCTGGCACTTTTCTTAAGCCATCCATATCATCAGAGAATGTTATTATTTCTGTAGGATACTCTGATAGTTGTTTTAGGGCATTTACCATCATTGAAGTTCTTGCGACTTCACCAAATGTTCCAATATGTGGTAGACCACTTGGACCATAGCCTGTTTGAAGTGTTATCTTTCCTTTTTTTTCTATAAAAGATTTTCTCTCTCGAAGCAGTTTTTTTGCTTCAACAAAAGGCCAAGCGCTAGTTTTGTCTAAATTTTCTTTTTTAATCATGAATTATGCTTCTAAAAATCTTAAATCAGTGATTTTACTAATTCTTATAGAGTTGAAATTTATTTACCATAAAATAATGTTCTTTCAAAATGTCAAATTATAAAACTGTTTTTTTTACTCTTGGAATTTTACAAATAATTCTTGGAGTATCCATGTTCATACCTATTATTGCTCAATTTACCTACTCTGAAATAGACTCATCATTTTTTGGAGCATCAATTGTTACTATAATTTTTGGAACTTTATTTTTTTTATCAAATTTAGATCATGACAAGAAATTAAATCTACAGCAGGCCTTTTTACTCACTGCTCTTTCTTGGTTAAGTATAGCCATTTTTGGATCTCTTCCTTTTATATTTTCAACGATCGAATTGTCTGTTACTGACGCTTTTTTTGAGAGCATGTCTGGGATAACAACCACTGGATCAACTATTATCTCTAATCTAGAATTTACTCCAAAAGGAATTTTATTATGGAGGGCTATTCTTCAGTGGCTAGGAGGCATTGGTATTATTGTTATGGCTATAACTTTAATGCCAATAATGAACGTTGGTGGAATGCAATTATTCAAAATTTCAAGCAATGACTCATCAGAAAAAATACTTCCAAAATCAAAAGAGATAGCTCTAAGATTAATTTATATTTACTCTGCTTTAACATTAACGTGTGCAGTAACTTATTGGTTATTTGGCATGAGTAAATTTGATAGTCTTACTCATTCAATGACCACAATAGCAACTGGTGGTTTTTCTAATTATAATCAATCTATTGGTTATTTTAATAGTATTCCAATCGAAATAGCTTCAATGATTTTCATTATTTTGGGAAGTTTGCCATTTATTGTGTACATCAAATTTATAAATGGAAATAAAAAAATATTTTTAACAGACATCCAAATTAAAACTTTTTTTAAAGTTATAATCTCAGCAATAATATTGCTAACTTTATATTTGCTGTTGAATAATTATGAAAATTTTAATTTAAGATCTGTTTTTTTCAATAGTATTTCTATACTGACAGGTACAGGTTATGTAAATTCTGAGTACGATAGTTGGGGTAGTTTTCCAATAACTTTATTTTTAGCGCTTATGTTTATTGGTGGATGTGCAGGATCAACTACATGTGGTATTAAAATTTTTAGAATACAAATTCTTTATTCATTCATTACCAATCAACTAAAAAAAATTATTTATCCAAAAGGTGTATTTGTTATTAAATATGATCAAAACTCAGTTGATGATAAATTCATTGCATCAATAATTTCTTTTATATATTTTTATTTTGTTATTTTTTTTGTACTTACCGCACTACTATCTTTAACGGGTCTTGATTTTATTACTGCTATTTCAGGAGCTGCTACATCAATTTCAAATGTAGGGCCTGGATTAGGTCCTATAATAGGTCCAAATGGAGATTTTTCATCCCTTCCTGATATGTCTAAATGGATCTTAACTGTTGGTATGATTTTAGGTAGACTAGAGTTATTTGCAATATTAGTATTATTTCTACCATCTTTTTGGAGAAGTTAAAAATGCTTGAAATAAAAAAACAATCTTTATCAGAAACTTTCTCCATCTATTTTGATAGAAGAATGTTAAGAATACTTTTACTCGGAGCTATTTCTGGTTTTCCATGGGTTTTAATAGGTAGCAGTTTAAGTTTGTGGCTTAAAGAAGAGGGTTTAAGTAGATCAACAATAGGATGGGCTGGATTAATATTTGGAGTATATGCATTTAATTATTTATGGGCTCCTTTAATAGATAGACTTCAAATTCCTTATCTAACCAAAAAACTAGGTCATAGACGTGGCTGGATAGTGTTAATGCAAACGGCAATATTATTATGCTTAGTTATTTGGAGCTTAATAAGCCCAACAGAAAATTTAGCATTGCTAATTACAGTTGGTTTAATAATAGCAATTGCATCAGCCACACAAGATATAACTGTAGATGCTCTAAGAATTGAACAGATTGGTGAAAACGAGGGAAAATCTATGGCTGCTGGCGCTGCTATGGCAGTTGTAGGTTGGTGGAGTGGATACAAGTTAGGTGGTGTAATTGCTTTATTTACAGCAGAGTTTTTTCAAAATATTGGAATAATAAATTATTGGCAATCAACATTTTTAATTTTGGGAGTTGTGGTGATCCTAATGAATATTGGGTTAATGTTTGTTCATGAAGTCCAATCAAATACAAGGAGAGATAATCAGAAAAAAAATGATGAATTAATTCAAAAGAAGCTTGGAAAACAAAATTTTATCACAAACATAGTTGCTTGGATTAGTGGAACACTCGGAGGTCCAATCATAAGCTTCTTTAAAAAAAATGGATTTTCAATTGCTTTAGGAATTTTGGGCTTTGTATTTTTATTTAAGATCGGTGAGGCTTTTCTGGGTCGAATGTCTATAGTTTTTTATAAAGAAATTGGTTTTTCAAAAGGAGATATTGCAATTTATTCAAAAACCTTAGGCTGGATAACAACGGTAATATTTACTTTGCTGGGTGGTCTTTTTGTAATTAGATCAGGAGTTTTAAAAGCAATGTTTCTTGCAGGTATACTAATGGCTGCAACCAATTTATTATTTACGGCACTAGCATGGAGTGGAAAGTCGGAATTGATGTTTGCTATTGCAGTTATTTTTGATGATATAGCAGCAGCTTTTGCAACCGTTGCCTTTGTGGCATTTATTTCATTATTAGTTGATAGAACATACACTGCAACTCAATATGCTTTATTAGCATCAATTGGAACAGCTGGAAGAACAACACTTGCATCATCCTCTGGAGCTTTAGTAGACTGGTTGAATGGAGACTGGGGTACATTTTTTATTTTAACAGCAATAATGGTAATCCCTTCTTTAATATTTTTATGGATCATCAAAGATAAACTAAAATTAAGTGAAAAATAATTATTTTTTTAAGAAACAATTTTCTAATATTTATAAAAAAGCTTCTAAAAATTCAGAAGTAACTTCTCAAATACTTTATGGAGAAGAATTTAATATTATATCAAGAAATAAAGAATGGATTAAAATTAGATCATTGTTTGATAACTATATTGGATATATTAAAAATAAAAATTATACACCAAAACATTATCCAAAATATAAAGTGCATTCTTTAAAAGCTGATGTTTTTAATAACCAAAATAAAAAAACAAATAATTTTTTACCATTTGGGTCAAAAATTGAGGAAATTAATAAAAAAAAAAACTACATACAATTTGAAAAAAACAAATGGATAAAAAAAAAGGATATAAAAAATTTAAGTCATAAAGAAAAAAATTATATTAAAGTATTAAAATTATTTTTAAATACGAAATATGTTTGGGGTGGAAAAACATTTAAAGGAATAGACTGTTCAGCATTACTTCAAATGTTTTACTATTATAATCAATCTTTTTATCCAAGAGATACAATTGATCAAATTAAGTTTTCAAAAAAAAAAGTTAAAAAAAAGATATTTAGCAAGGGTGACATTATTTTTTGGAAAGGACATGTTGCCTTATGTATAAATTCAAAAAAACTAATTCATGCATATGGGCCAGAAAAAAAAGTTTTAATCATGCCAATTTTAGAGACAATAAAAAGAATTGAAAAGACTGCAAAATTGGAAATAAAAAAAATATCTCTTATAAAATATTAGCTTCTACCAAAGTCGGGTTTACTCACGTCTTGTTTTAATTTAATAATTTTTGATCTTACTTTTTTAGTTTGAATTAATTTATTTAAAATTGATTTATTATTTTTTGAATTAATATCTTTTTTAAATGAATTTAGGTTCTTTATAAATAAATCAATAGCTTTTGAGATATTTTGTTTATTATTAAAAAATATATCTCTCCACATGATTTCATTAGAGGCTGCTATTCTTGAAAAATCTCTAAGTCCACCTGCACTGTATTTAATCAAGTCATAATTTTGTATTTTTTCAAAATCTTGAGCTGATTTAACTAAATTGTATGCAATTAAATGCGGAAGATGACTAGTAATAGAAAATATTTTGTCATGTTTTTCAGCTGTCATAATAACTATTTTTGAACCCATCTTTTTCCAAAAATTACTTAACATTGTTAAATGTTTTTTCTTAGTATTTTTATCTTTAATTAAAACGCACCATTTATTTTCAAATATGTTGTGCTTTCCATTTTCAGGACCACTAACTTCTGACCCAGCAATTGGATGACCTTGTGTCCATGCTATATCTTTTCTTAAAAATTTTTTAATAATTTTAGAGGTTTCTATTTTTGAAGAACCAATATCAGTGATAATAGTTTTTTTAGACAAATGCTCATTCATCTTTAAAATAATATTTTTATACTCACTCATTGGAGTGCATAAAATAATTAAATCAGATTTCCTTACACCCTCCTCTAATTTTTTTACAATTATACCGGGTAATTTTAATTTTTTTATCTTGGAAATATTCGAAATAGATTTTTCGTAAATAAAAATTTTGTTAGTAATTTTTTTTTTTTGTTTTTTTTTTAATATTGATGAGCCTAGCAAACCACATCCAACAATTAAAATATTTTTCATATTAATTTAATATATTTTTTACAGCATTCATAAATGCTAAATTTTCTTGTTTTGATCCAATGGTTAATCGTAATTTATTTCTAATATGATAACCGTCTTCTGTAGATCTTACAATAATTCCTCTTTGCTTTAATTTTTCATAAAGATATTTAGCTGTATGCTTACAATTTTTAAAATCTAGTAATAGAAAATTTGCTGAAATAGAATTTGAAAAAATTTGATATTGTTCAAGGTAAGTCTTGATTTTTTTAGCAAATAAAAAATTATGTTTTATTGATTGATCAATAAATTTTTTATCTTTTAGCGCCTCAGTTGCTGCCAATTGAGCAATATGACTTACATTGAATGGAGGTTTAATTATATTTAAAGCGTTTATAATCTTTTTTGACCCATAGCCCCACCCCACTCTTAATGAAGCTAAACCAAATATTTTAGAAAAAGTTCTTAAAATAAAAACATTATCCATGTTTTTAAATAATTCTAATCCTGATTTGTAATCTTCATTTTTCATGTATTCTGCATACGCATCATCAATTACCAATAAAATTCTTTTATTTAATTTTTTTCTAAGTTCTATTATTTCTTTTTTAGTTAAATAAGTTCCAGTAGGATTATTTGGATTGGCTACAAAAACTATTTTAGTATTTTTTGTTACTTTTTTAATTATCTCAGTAATTGAAACTTTAAAATTTATCTCTTTTGCAAATACCACTTTTGCACCAACAATATTTGCATAAATTCTGTACATTAAGAAGCTGTACTGAGGAACCACAACTTGATCTTTTGGTTTTAAAAATAATTGGCAAATCATTTGAATTACCTCATCAGATCCAGCTCCACAAATAATTTTTTCAAAATTACATTTATATTTTTTTGAAATTTCTTTTCTTAAAAGTTCAGATTTACCATCAGGATATCTTTCTAAATTTAGTTTTTGATTAGAGATTATTTTTGCTACACTAGGGCTCATCCCTAAAGCTGACTCATTGGCCGAAAGTTTAATAATTTTTTTCAATTTTTTAAACTTAGATTTTCCTGGCTTATAAGCCTCAATTTTAAATTTTTTAAATTTTGGAGTAGTCATTTTTATTTATTATGAGCTCTTTATAGATAAAATTATAATTTTTTATACTGAATAAGACAATTTTAAAAAAATTGACATAATAAATAACATCTAGTACAAAATTTATGCGCTGATTTAACTGAATTGCGAGCGCTTAAAAAAAACCGCTAAAATTGTTTTTTTTCTCTCAATTCAAAAAGCTTTAGTTATGAATATTGAGAATAGTATAAAAACTCTAATAGTTAAAAAACCACTTAAATTAGACTGTGGTAAAACTATAAATGATTTTCCCATCGCCTATGAAACCTATGGAACATTAAATGAAAAGAAAGATAATGCTATTTTAGTTTTTCATGCTTTAACAGGTGATCAATTTGTAACTGGCTTAAACCCAATTACAAAAAAAGAAGGATGGTGGTCATATGCTGTAGGACCTAACAAATCAATTGATACAAATAAATATTTTGTCATTTGCTCAAATGTAATTGGTGGTTGTTTGGGCTCCTATGGTCCTAGCCACAAAGATCCTGTTACAAAAAAAGTTTTTGGTACAAGTTTTCCTGTTATTACAATAAATGATATGGTCAATGCTCAATATAATCTAATTGATCACTTTGGAATTGATAAACTTTTTTCTGTAATAGGAGGATCTATGGGGGGAATGCAAGTTCTCCAATTCATAAGTAATTTCCCAGAAAAAGCAAAAACTGTAATACCCATTGCTTGTACATCTAGCCATTCCGCACAAAATATTGCTTTTAATGAACTAGGTCGCCAAGCTATTGCTGCTGATAGCAAATGGAACGAGGGTGACTATAATATTAAAGATACAATACCTAATAAAGGATTAGCAGTTGCAAGGATGGCTGCACATATTACTTATCTCTCAAAAAAAGGCCTTCAAGAAAAATTTGGTAGAAAATTACAAGAAAGAGAAGACCTAAAGTTTGGTTTTGATGCAGATTTTCAAATAGAAAGTTATCTAAGATACCAAGGTTCAGTCTTTGTAGATAGGTTTGATGCTAATAGTTATTTATATATTACAAGAGCTATGGATTATTTTGATTTAGCAAAACAATTTGATGGAAATTTATCTAATGCATTTAAACAAACTAAAGCAAAATTTTTTGTAATATCTTTCACTTCTGATTGGCTTTATCCCACACAAGAAAATAAGGATATAGTTATTGCGCTAAATTCCATAGGTGCAGATGTTGGTTTTGTTGAAATTGAGTCAGATAAAGGACATGACTCATTTTTATTAGATGTTCCAGATTTTTTAAATGCTCTTAAAAATTTTTTAGACAAGTCTTACACTACTATTTAATTATGAAAAATGAATTTAAAGTTATTGCAGATTTAGTTGAGAAAAATACACGTGTGTTAGATGTGGGTTGTGCTGATGGTATATTAATGGAATTTTTAAAAAGGAACAAAAATATAGATATTAGAGGACTAGAAATTTCAAAAAATAAAGTACAAAATTGTATTGAAAAAGGTCTTACTGTTATTGAAGGAAATGCAGAAAAAGATTTAAAACAATTCCCTGACAAATCTTTTGACTATGTAATATTAAGTCAAACACTTCAGGCATTTTTAAACCCTGAGCTTGTAATTAATGAACTTTTACGTGTGGGTAAAAAAGCAATCGTTACAATTCCAAATTTTGGGTTTTGGAAAGTAAGATTGCATTTATTAATAAAAGGAACAATGCCAGTCACAGAAACTCTTCCAGACGAATGGTATAACACTCCCAATTTACACATGTGCACAATTAAAGATTTTGTGTATTTTGTAAAATCTAGGAATATTAAAATTTTTAAATCACTTGCTTTAAACAACAAAAATACTTCATTAATAAATGATGGTAATCTTGGAATGAAAAACTTATTAGCTGATTTAGGTATATTTTTAATTGAAAAATAATATGAGAGTAGAAATCATTCCTTGCCTACGAGATAACTACAGCTACTTAATTATAAATGAAAACAATAACGATGCTTGTGTGGTTGACCCAAGTGAAGCCAAACCTGTTATAGATTTTATAAATAAAAATAATATCAATCTAAAATATATTCTAAATACACATCATCATTATGATCATATTGGTGGTAATAAAGAATTAAAAGAAAAGTACAATGCAACAGTTGTTGGGTTTAAAAATGACGCAAAAAGAATTCCTGAAATTGATGTTTTAGTTGAAGACAATCAAGTATGGAAAAAAGATAATTTTGAAGTAAAAATTATTCATATTCCTGGTCATACAACTGGTCATATTTGTTTTTATTTTTATAAAGAAAAATTATTGTTTTCTGGTGATACATTGTTTTCTTTAGGTTGTGGAAAAATTTTTGAGGGAACCTATAAAGACATGTTTGAGTCTTTAAACAGAATAAAAAATCTACCAGAGGATATTCATATCTATTGTGGTCATGAATATACACTTCAAAACTCGAAGTTTTGTATTAAGCAAGACCCAGAAAATTTAAATCTGCAAAATAAAATTGCTAAAATAAAAAAAAATATTGAAAATAACGTTCCTACAGTCCCATCAACTCTAAAAGATGAAAAGGAATGCAATGTATTTCTTAGGGCTAAAAATGTTGAGTCCTTTTCAAAATTGAGAGATTTAAAGGATAATTTCTAGTTAATTCGACTTGACTATAGCCTTACTGCAACTATATTGCGGTAACTTAAATTTAAATCATACTATGTCATACGCAGTAATTAAAACAGGTGGAAAACAATATAAAGTAAAATCTGGGGAAATTCTCAAGATTGAAAAACTACCAGATTCAAAACCTAACTCTAAAATAGAATTTAATGAAATTCTTGCATATGGAGATGATAAAACTATTGAGATTGGTGCACCTACAGTTCAGGGAGCAAAAGTTGAAGCTGATTTAATTAAAAATGGTAAAGACCGAACTATTTTAATCTTTAAAAAAAGAAGAAGACACAATTCAAGAAGAAAAAATGGTCATAGACAAGAACATACAATGATAAGAATTAACAAAATTTTTTCAAAGGATGGTAAAGTTTTATCAGAAGCAGAAAAAATGGTTAAACCAACTAAAAAGGTTGAAGCTGAAGTTAAGGAAAAAGCTAAAGCAACTAGTAAATAAATTAGGTAATTTATGGCAACAAAAAAAGCAGGTGGATCATCGAGAAACGGACGAGATAGTGCTGGGCGTAGGCTTGGCGTTAAAAAGTATGGCGGTGAAACAGTAATACCTGGGAATATAATCGTAAGGCAAAGAGGAACGAAAATTTTTCCTGGTGAAAATGTAGGAATGGGCAAAGACCATTCAATTTTTTCAGTTGCAAAAGGTAAAGTTGTATTTAAAAAATCTAAAGCAGATAGAACTTTCGTTTCAGTAAAACCCAATTAATAGTACAACTTAATTAGATGTTGTATTATGAAATTTCT
>Ga0228636_1000415_pt1 | contig 11389 bp, 27 predicted proteins | sample 45DmetaG_FD_182709 | JGI IMG/M metagenome (GOLD analysis project Ga0228636, IMG submission 182709) | Seawater microbial communities from Monterey Bay, California, United States - 45D | ecosystem: Environmental > Aquatic > Marine > Coastal | place: USA: California | collected 2016-11-03 | reverse complement strand
CTTCACAGGCTTTCACCATTTTTTTCTTACCTGCTCTATCGGACCTCATTACCCGATTGCATTTCATTTTACTTTTCGTTGCCATAGTTATGTTGATTTAGCTTGTATTACTATCCAATTAGTCCCGTCAGACCAAACTGCTATTCCATTATACACTTTATTTATTCTATAAAAAGGGTTACCATCTATTGTTTCGCCTCCCGGTGCATATATATCTACCTTGTCTTGAGCAGTAACAGTTCCGTCATTTACAATTCTTAAAAACCTATACGGTATTGCTGCTGCTGATGGCAATGTCAAGTTATGTGTACCTGAACCTCCAACCCAATTTAAGTCAACAATATTTTTATTTGTTGTTATGGTTGAAGACGTACCCGGTCCTACCGTCATAAACTCAGGTTCTAGCGTAGCTACTCCACCTACGTTGTTTAATGTATTTGTGATTGTAACATCATTACCACCTGACTGAGTTATTGATACACCTGTTCCTGCTGTTAGCTGAACAGTTGAGTCTGCTCCTGCAAATGCATCTAGGTTTAAATCAACATTATCTCCATCTGTCGTAGCGTTTAAACTATATGTATCTGATGTTCCTGCACCTGCTATTTCTTCAATAGTATACGCATCTCTCATTGCGTTAGCTTGAGCAGAACCTTTGTTCTCTGTATCTACAAACGGTGCTACTCCGTGAAATTTTGTCCCTGCCGGTATTGCCATTATTTTGTATATTTTTTAGTTACTCTTCCTGCCTTAGTGTTAGCCACGACAGTTTTACCTTTCTTTCCTGCTCTCTTTTTCTTACGAGCAGTCTTTGCTCTTTCAGACTTAGTCATTGACTTAGCCTTAGCAAGTGGCAGACAACGGTCAGGGTTCTTCTTATTCTTGCTTGTACCACAAGCACCCTTTATCGACCCATCTGTTCCGATGCGTACCCACTTCTCGTCTCTCCACTTCTTTAATTCACCCATTAGTAAGACTTCTTCTCACTTCCGTAGTATGGGTTGTTCTTTAAACTCCCTCCTGTCATTTTTGCGAAAGCTGATGCTTTTGCTTTACCTGTTGCACTATAAGGGAATTTTCTTGTTTTCATCTTGCCCGATGTAGAGCATTTATATTTTACAGTTGGCATAATATTACTTTTTACTTTTCTTTGCGTAGTTAGGGTCTTTACAATATTTACTCGCAGCCATATTCGCATAGGCTGAAGGATAGGTATCAAAGGTTCGCTTTGCCCAAGCTATACCTGCTGAACATATCTTATTACTTTTCTTTTTAGTTCTTCCTGCCATTATTAACCTTGTCCTATATATTGTTTCTTATAGTTCTTTGAACCTTTATTTCTCGATGTCTTAGACTTAGCGTGTACTCCGGGTCTCTTAACTTTAGCTTTTTTATTATATGAAGATAGTGTTATTGCCATTATTTTTTTCTTCTTAATTGTGGTCTACTACCAAATCCTGCTAGTCCTGAAATATTTGAAAAAGGAGAACCTGCTTGTCTTCTTTTCTTTCTAGTAGGTGCAGTTGTTTTATTCCAACGAGCAATAGCACGGTCCTTAAAATTTACTTTTCCATACTCATCTTTAAGACTATCGCCAAAAGCCTTCATAGCCCCTGATTTGTATTCTTTGTTCTTTCGAGTATCTCTTTTAGCCTTCTTTCCCATTTTAAACTATCTTTGTATTGCAAATTTAATGAAATTTATTTTATGTCTAAAAATCAAGATTACCTAAAATATTGGAAAGTAATAAGGTATTATGTACAGGCTAAATATGGTATAAGGTCAGCAGACCTAGATATGCTACTATTCCTGTACTCTGAAAAATACTTTGGCAAACAACAGTTTAATGACTTCGATAAACTACTATCTTGGGATATAAACCGATTTAATAGATTGCTTAGCGATGGATGGATATCAGTCTTTAGAAAACGTCAAGGTAATAAAAAGACATTGTACGAATTATCGTACAAAGGAAAGCGAATGATTTCTTCTGTATATAAGAAACTTAATGGTGAGGAGATACCAATGAGCGAATCAGCCAACCCTATGTTCGCTAAGAACGTATCATTCTCCGATAAGGTCTATCGTAATATGATTACCCGTATGAACAAATACATTAGAGAACAACGACAACATCATTCTCAGAAATGATTGTGTATGGCTCGTTCTCAATCAACATTGTAAACCCTGCTCGCTTATCGTAGTATATCTCATCATTCTCATTGATGACCTCTACTGTACTACCCGGCTTTACAACCTTACCCTTCTTATATCGCATCTGACTCGCATCTTCTGCTGACAACAACAACCCGGAGGAGGTTTTGATTTCCTCCTCGATTGTTTTAATTACTATGTACTTTCCTATTGGTTTCATTTCTCTTCGTAGCTTCGTGCCATTGTGATAATAGCGTTAGTGGATAGAATAGTTACCGCAACTGATACAGCATTCTGTAGTGCGTTCTTAGTTACCTTCAACGGGTCAATAACACCCATCTTGTACATATCACCGAACTCACCTGTCTTAGCGTTGTATCCGTAATTTTTTACAGGGCTATCTGTCAGTTTTGATGATATGTCATCAACACTTGCTCCTGCGTTTCTTATAATTTGTTTAAATGGTTCTAAGCAAGCATAAGCCATAATCTCAACTGCTTTATGGTTATACTCTTTCCTCTCACCAATAGATGCAATACTAGCGTGCTCTAATGCTACACCACCTCCGGGTAGTATACCTTCCTCAAGTGCTGAACGTACTGCACAGACAGCATCATCAATCCTGTCATACAGCTCCTTCTGCTCAAGGTCCGTCTTGCCACCTGCATATATCACACCTATACCACCTGTAAGTGATGCGATACGAGATAGTATAAACTCCTTAGCCTCTTTGTTAGCTGCGTTCTTATGCTGCTCCCATAGCTGCTCAACCCTCTCATCAATAACCTCACTATGCACATCCTCGTCCTTGATAATAATAGTTGAATTGTCACCTGCGATAATCTTAGCTGCGTGACCTAGGTCTTCCATCGTCATAATACTCAGGTCATCACCTGTCTTCTCAGAGAAGTATGTCGCACCTACCGATATGGCTATGTCCTGCATTAGCTCGTGCTGCTTATAACCAAAATTAGGTGGCTGCACCACACATACCTTCAAGTTACTCTTCATAACATTCGCTGCTAACGTGTTAAGCACATTACTAGAGCAAGGTGCTATAATCAATAACTTCTTATTCTCCTGTATGATTGGTTTAAGTATGGTCTCAATGTTTAGTATGTTCGCTATCTCAGCATCACTTACTAATACATATGTATCCTCTAAGATACACTCATCTTTCTTTTGGTCGTTAATGAACAATGGACTAGAGTACCCTCTATCCACTTTTATACCTCGAGTGGACTCATAGTATGTCTCAGATGTCTGCGACCTATCTACGGTCACTATACCATTCTCTCCAACCTCTTTATATACCTCTGCTATTATCTTACCTAACTCCGGGTCGTTGTTTGCAGAAATAGTTGCCACATCTTTCAGGTTTTTTTTTGTAACCTTCCTAGACGACTTCTTTAAGTTCGCAACAACATCTTCTGTTATCTTTACCATATCACGAAGTACCTCTGTCTTATTTGTGTCATCAATCAGCTCCATACCCTTTAAGACCAAAGCCTCAGTAAGTACAATAGCTGTTGTCGTTCCATCACCTGCTGATGACGCTGTACGTTCAGAAGCCTCCTTCATCATACGAACCGCTAAGTTCTCTACAGGGTCAATTAAGCTAACTGCCTTAGCTACTGTGACACCATCCTTGGTTACTGTTATGCCGTGTGTGTGATTTGGTGATTCGATAAGTACAGTCTGTCCCGATGGACCTAATGTTGATTTGACTGCACTTGAAATGGTTTTGATACCATTGATGAGTTTGTCTCTTCCCTCCTTACCGAACTTTAAGTTCTTCGGAGTGTATCCGGATTCATTCATATTAGATTAAATTATTTGCAGCAAATATAATAAAAAACCTTTACAATATGCAAATGACGGAATGACGACTTATTTTCCCTATATATATATATATATTATACTACTATTATTATTTTTCATTCTAACTCTACAATAAGATGTAAAGTCGTCAAGTCGTCAGGATGTACAGTATCACTCATTCTTCTCGTCAGAAAGTCGTCATTATTTCGTCAGCCTTCGTCATAAAAAAAGGGATAATCCGAAAATTACCCCTTCTAAACAATTAAAACACAATATAAACAAACTATTTTATAGTCCGAATATTTTAGATTTCATCTCTCCCAATGCAACTCCCTCAGAAAGCATTGCGATTTTTTCCATCTTCTTGATGGCTTTTTTATTTTCAACAGCTTGTTGGATTCCTGTAACTCCATCTTTGTTTTTGTGAAGGCTACCCTTCAATCTGTTTTTCATATTCATATCTTTTGGTATTTAATGTGTAAACTTAATAAACCTAAGTACAAGATAAACTCTCCGTAGTCAAAATCTTTATCAACCCCGTAGTAAGAAAAGCCTAACGCAAAACCTATATGAAGTCTGTTCTGTAAACTTATCTCGTACTGCATATGCAAATATACTATTTTTTGTCAGATAGGTGTAGTAATTGGGTTATATATATGTTCTACAAGACAAAGGCAAAAAAGAAAACGATTTTTTTTTGTTGCGTGGGGGTATGTTTCTGTTTTCTTTGCTCCATTTTTTTGACGTTTTTATATAGCTACCTACCACAGCCACAGCCCATAACAGCCCAACAGCCACACAGCCCGCCCGCCGTCCACACTTCGCAAACGTTGCACACGGCACACGCGAAGACGTTGCCACACCACGCACATTTTGCACACCAAATAAATCATAGTGAAAATGTACCCCTTAAGAGTACAAAAATAATATTAAAAAAAATGTAGTTTTATTATTGTATTTTATAAATATTGTTGTATATTGCAGTATGCTTAAGAGATAAAAACAAAGCATATTAAAATAACATTAAACAATTAAAATTTAAAAAAAATGTCAAACACAAAAAAACAAACCACAATCGCAAATCTAAACAAATTGTATTCAAAAGATTTGAAATTAACCGAAATTAAGGAAGTATCAAAAGAAGTTTTAAAAAGTCAAAGCGAAAGTCACGAAATTGAATTATTAATTTTAGACCAACAAATTAAAAGGTCTAATTTAATCAATGAGTCTTTAAAGTATTGGAATGAAACGGGAAAACAAATGTACAAAGAAGCGGGACACAAACTAACTAACAAACAATTTGCAAGCGATGTTCACGGAATGGCAAACAATTTGTTTTACCAATCGTCACGCATTGGAGCAATGAACAAAACAAATAGAGATTTGTATAGAGATGCGGTAAGATTAAATTTAACAACATCAAATCTTAAAGACCTTGACAAATTAAGCAAATCACAAAGCGAATTTAAAAACACGGATGAAGTTATAGAATTTTTAAAGCCAACTAAAAAAGAAGATACACACAAAATACTTTATTCATTCAGAAGTGACGCAAACGAAAATCAAGTCAAAGCAATTTACAAGTCAAATAAAAAGTTGACCATTGGCAACAAAAATGATTTGAAACAAGTCAAGGAAGAACTTGAAAATATGTTAAAAATTGTTAATTCTGAAATTGACAAAACGGCGAAAGTTGTTAAGCAATACGAAAATCAAAAGAATAAGCACTTTAAGAAAGCAAAGGAAGTATTTACCGAAAGCGAAATTTTGCAAGGAACAAAAGCGGAACTTGTATAATTAACCAACAAAAAAAGCCCACTATTTAGTGGGCTTTATTTTTTTAAATTTTTTTTTCTGAACTATCATATCTTATGATATGATGAATTTTTATATATAAATATATATATTTATATATATGAACTATCATTTTTGGCGTGGCGTGGCGTGGCGTGTATATGCGTGGCGTTTGTGGCGTTTTGTACCCTCCAAGAGTACAAATTTGACGTAAATTTTGCGAAAATTTGCTAAAAAAATTGCGTTTCCAAAAGAAAAGAAAACAAAAAGAAAACAAAAAGAAAATAAACCTAAAAACATTTGGTAATGTCGTACAAATGTAGTATATTTGTTGTATAATAATTAATTAAGAAAGAAAATGAAAGAAATCATTGCACTTGTATGGAAGGACAAAACAATAACATACAAACAAAAAAATAAAATTGTCACTAAGTCAGTTGATGAATTTATTTATCAATCATTAAAAAATCAAATTGTACCCTCCAAGAGTACAAAAACAAAATAAAATTATGTATAGTAGAATTTTTGGCGAAATTATCAATGCTGATTTGCATTCAGCGAGAAGTAATGCAATTGAAATTGCAGATGAAAAGTTAATATCATTAATCGAAAGACTAATGCATTGCGATGTAAAAGAGTACGATGAATTGAGTGAGGTTATTGTATCTCATATTTTCGATAAGTGCATCTTCAGTCAATACTAAAAATAAAATTATGAGTAAAAACAAACACCAATGCCCGTGGGATTTAGCATACGAGCAAAACAAAGATAGATATACAAAAGAGCAAATAGATGAAATGCTTTTTTGTGAGATTCAAGAATTAATATACCAAGAAAATGAGTAATATATTTAGACACAAAGACATAGTTGTAAAAGTTACAGATATGTCAGACGAAAGATGGAAAATAAGAATTGAAAGGTTTTTGGATGAGAAAACTAACCTACTCAATGACATAGATTATTGGGATGGGTACGGATGGACAGACATAACCTTAGAAGACAATACCATTTATATATATGGAGACAACGGAATTTTAGAATTTAACCAAGTAAAACCAATAGTAATATGAAAAAGACAATTAATTTATACGATTTTAGAAAAGAGTTTATCAACTACGATATACAAAACTATTTTAGTTACAAAGGACTAGAGGCACTATTCAATCATTTAGAAGAATATGAAGAGTACGAATTAAATGTTGTGGATTTATGTTACGAATACACAGAGTACAAAGACCAAGCAGAATTTTGGAAGGACTTCGATGAGGAAGAATACCAAACCATTGAAGACATAGAAAAAAGAACTGACGTCATACTTGTTGGCGAAGAAGGATTTATAATACGAGATTTTTAGAAAAATGAATAGAGATAAACACATATGGGAAGGTTGGACAATTGGAGATTTTATTGATGAATTAGAACCGAGTTTTGATACAATTCAAATGTCAGATGGTTTTTGGAATAAAGTTGGCTTTAAATCTAAAGAACAATTAAAGCAATGGGTAAAAGACAATCAGCCATATTATAAAAAACACATACCCGAAGTATACAATTATTTTTTAAACAAAACAAATCTTTGACAACAACATTTGGTAATGTCAAAGTAATGTAGTATATTTGTAGTACAATAAACAATTAACACAATGAGTAAAGTAGTATGGATTGAAAACAACAATGTATTTGTTGTAAGTAAATCAAAAACATCGAACGCAAAAATTGTACTCTCCAAGAGTACAAAAATTGTGCAGACATACACATTCAGTTTAGACCAATACAAGTTGGCAACAACAAGTAAAGGGTTTGGAATGAAAAAGTTTTTTGCACTTGACCAAAGCAATTGCTTGGATTGTCCATTCAGTATGGGCAATGGCAATGGTGGTTGTTACACACACAAATTCAATCAGTATGTAGGTTTCTTATCAATGCTTCGTAGTATAGACAAAAGTTTACTTACACCATTAGATGAGACCAAGTATAGACAAGTATTAGATATGTCCAAAGATACATATGTAAGATTTGGAACGTATGGAGAACCATCGCTATTGCCAAGCTATATGGTAGAGAGTATGTCTTTGCTATCGAGTAGTTGGACGGGTTATACACACCAATGGCAGAAACCATTTGCAAAAGAGTACGGCAAGTATTTTATGGCAAGTACACACAACGAAGACGAGGCAAACCAAGCGACAGAGGTTGGGTATCGTAGCTTCATCGCTACTGAAAACCACGTTTATAGTTTCTTGAGTGCAAAGGATTCGGTAGGATGTCCTGCGAGTAAAGAAATGGGTTACAAGTCAAGTTGTGACAAATGTGGGCTATGTAGTGGCACACAAGGTAAAGGTAAAAAGAACATTAAAATATTAATACATTAAAATTATGCAATTACAAGTAAAATTAAATTTAGAGTACGAGACATTTGAAAACATTATTTGTACTGCCCTTGAGGGTGGTAGTAACTATTGGTATATACTAGGCGACATAAAAGGTTGCCCATTTCCTGATGAACTTCCCGGGAAAGCACCATCAGAACGTATAGCATACGGCTTATGGCACAACAAAGATGCAGAGGTGTATATTCACGATTGTGAAATGGATATACGTTCTGAATCAGAAGATGATGGAGAGTTGTTGGGCATACTAACACACAATAGTGTGAGAGAGAGAATGCAGTTGGCTACGGAAAACCATTTGAGTGAGTTAGAGTCAATGATAAGTGGAGATTTTGATGCGTGGACTGCCGACACATTGTTTCAAGTATTAGTGATGGGAGAGGTGGTGTTTGGATGACAATAGAACAACTATTTTCAGAGACATTGACCTTCGTGTATTCGGAGGTCGATGATGATACGGCTACCTTTTGCCTTTCCTATGCACAAGCAAAGCTATGGGTGAAAGAATTTAACAGAGAATTTGACACAAAGTATCAAACCATCAATGAATTTAATGATGGAGAAAATTATAGAAAAATAGAAATACAATTATGAACAAAGAACAAATTTTAAAAGCATTTGAAGGTCGAGAGAGATTCGGTCTATGCCTTACTATACTTAGTTTAGACGCTAACTATAGAATTGAACACAAACAAGCTAATTGGTTAGACTCATTGGCTAATGATATGAGAGATTATCAAGAGGTCTCTGAAGAAACCGAAGAACTATACGAAGAGTACAAAGAGTACGAGGAGAAAAAGAAAAAAGAGTTAAAAGATAAATACGATATATACATATGAAAGATTTAAAAGAAGTATCAAGCGAAGACTTGAGACAAGAATTAGAATTACGAGGTTGGTACACCCAAAACTTATGGCACGTTGATGATGTGATGCAGTTTCACGATTGCACATCAGAATATGCAATGAGATTGTTAGATTTTGTGCTAACATCAGAACACATTACAGATGAAGTGTTCCGTGATATTGATGCATTAATAGTACAACATAAACGAAAAGATGATGAATAATAATAAACTAATAGCAGAATTTATTAAAAGTAAGTTTGGACATTTAGATACAATTAGAAAAGATAAATTTACAATACAAGATGAGAACGGACGCTTTATGTTTATTCCCGATAGTTTTGAAGAACTAGCGATGGATAACGATGAAGAGGCAGATAGTCAAGGAGATAGTGAAATATTAAACCAAATAGAAAAAGCAATAAATTATGAATAGATTAATAGTATTTAAAGATGATTTTGTCTTTGTAGATGTAACAGACATTGCAAAGAGTCTTTGGGGTAAAGAAGACTTGTATGTAGTAGATGTAGATAGACAAATAGAACATCTGATTGAGAGTAATTACCAACTTAAAAATTATTTACATAGTGGAACATTAAGGGTGTGCATCGAAGGTGGACACCTACCCACACCAAGCATTGATTGGTGGGATGATTCAGAAAAGATTACCCACGAAGGGTATGTTTATGTAAGAATAAAAGATATAATAAAATGAACAGAGAAAGATTAAGCATTTATGAAGAGTGTAAGATAATAGTTGCACTAGAGAGAAAAGTATTAAGCCTCAAACACGATATCCAACACGCAGGAAGTAATGCGGTGGTTAATATGTGGGAGACAGAGGTAAAAGAATTAACACAAATAATAAATAAATTAAAATGAAAGTATTTGATAGCATTTATACGGCTGATGGATTTGAAATCTATTGGCTACACGACCACACAGACACCACACTACAAGACCCTGAGAATGACTTGTATTATGACTACCATAGTTTTTACGAGGCTTGTGAGGATATAGTACAGAGTGGTGCTGACTTTAAGAATTATGTTTTTGAGGATGAAGAATTAGAAGATATGCAAAATGGAAGATAGAAAGAAAATAAACCTATTTGTACTTGGACTTGTATTGTTCCAAGCAACCATAATTCTACTAACTTTTGTGTTATGATTAGTAGATTTATTGTTTTTATGTTTATGATTGGGTCGGTGGTATGGACTACCGACCACAATCTAACAACGGAGAGAACTATCATCTCTGTGGGCGAGGTTGACACCTTGTCTGATTGGGATAGGCTTATCAACGCAATCATCTACGTTGAAAGCAGAGGTAATGACTCTGCCATTGGCGATAGAGGTAAAGCAGTTGGTTGCCTACAGATACACCCTATATGTGTGAGAGAGGTCAACCGAATCTTACGCAAGAATGATATACCATTGGTATATACGTTAGAGGATAGATATAGTAGAGCCAAGTCTATTGAGATGTTCAACATCATAGCAGAGCAATACAAGTGCTGTGAGTACATAGAGTTTATGGACTACGCAGAGATAGTAGCAAGGCGATGGAACGGAGGTCCGAGAGGACATAAAAAGAAAGCAACAATTAAATATTGGGATAAAGTATATAGTGTACTATAAAAAATAGTTTGGGTTAGCCCAAACCACCCCAAACACCTAAAACAATTTAATAAAAAACAATTATGAGTAATATGAGTTATTGCAGGTTTGAAAATACTGCACGAGATTTACAAGATTGCCTAGATGCAATCCAAAACGGAGAGATTAATGATTTAGGTAGTCAGTACGAGGTAGATGCCTTAGAAGAACTACTTGATTTATGTAAAGAAATTGTAGCATACAAAGATGAAATTGAAGATGCTATTGACACTAACAATGAAAAGGATTTAGATGTAATACCATATTAATTTGGTATTTACAGATAATTAAACTATATTTGAACAACAATTAAAAAACACAATGAAATCAATTAGACAACAATTATTAGATGCCAAGACATTTGGTGCAGACAAACTAGAGATTCAAAGGTTACAACAACTTTTGAATGAGGAAGAGGCTTACAGAATCAATGAGATATTTGATGAGGAATCAGATAGTGAGTTTCAGATTAAAGAAGTAACAAATCAGTTACAAGAATTATTAATTAAAAAGAACAGAGCATATGGTAACTCGGCACTAGAGCCATTAAACGTATTCTCAAGTCAGAACGCAGTAGATTCTCTGTGTGCTAGACTAGATGACAAGTTAAGTAGAATCAAGAACAAAGGGCTAAACGATAAAACAGAAGACACGTTATTCGATTTAGCGGGGTATTTAATATTATTAATTATAGCAAAAAATGAGCAAGACTAAAACATCAGTAG
>Ga0228636_1000409_pt1 | contig 11469 bp, 5 predicted proteins | sample 45DmetaG_FD_182709 | JGI IMG/M metagenome (GOLD analysis project Ga0228636, IMG submission 182709) | Seawater microbial communities from Monterey Bay, California, United States - 45D | ecosystem: Environmental > Aquatic > Marine > Coastal | place: USA: California | collected 2016-11-03 | reverse complement strand
TGCGCAGGTACTTCAAGCTGCCGTCGATACCTGGGATAGCGTAGGACAACCCAACTTTAGCGTACTCTCTGAGCTCTAGACCAAGAGCTGCTAGAGGCATAAACGCTGCCATTGTAAGGAGAAGCAGTGGTGCCATCGATGATGTAATGCCAGTGCCGTTCAAGATACGTTGGCCGATCTCACGCTGCACGCCCTCGAGAATTACTTTGTTGAATGCATAGATGAAAGACTTTAACTGCCAAACAACAGCAAAGCGTGGGTCAGATGCCCACACAGGTCTTTCAGCAGCGTTCGGACGCAAGACGGAACTCTCAACAAAGCGTGATAATGCGGCTTTTACTGCTGCACCGTCTTCGCCTTCAAACGAGAATCCGCTATCTTGCCAGCGTCGAACCTGCTCATTAGTAACACCTAGTTGCTGAAGATAACGCTCTGATCTTTCTGTAGGGTTGTTGGCATGTTCAATCAGGAACCGCTTCGCCATACCAGAAGCGAACTCTCTGGAAAGAGTTGTAAGGTATGACAGCCCTGTCATCTGGAAGAACTTGTCGGTTGCCATCCGTACTTTAGGATCAAGCATGTCGCTATCTGCTTGTGACATCCAGGCGTTCGCTGCGGCTTCTGGCATAACAACACCAATATCGTTTGCGAAACGCTTTGCAGCTTCTCTATCTTTGTACTGGCTCACAACTTCTTTCGCAAACATCGTGAATCCGTTGAACTCTTTAGTCTGCACAATTGATCCGGCGAAATCTGGTATCGACGCAAAGGCTGCAAACGGCAGTAGCGTTACGAGGTTGATCGCTTGCACGTAACTATTGACTGATCTCCAGAACGGGGACAGGTGCGTCACGTTCCCCAAGTATGCATTGAGCACAGCTTCTGCTCGTTCGCGTTCCTGCGGAGGTAAGTCTTCTAACGCTGCAGCCAACTTGTCTGTGCCATCTTTAGCCTTAGTAGCCCTATTCCATTCAACGCGCTTGGTAACGTTATCAAGGTAACTCATCAAAGCGACTTCAGGCTCTTGAACATACTTAGCAGCGAGCAATACGCTAGGGCTAACGTTAGCGGTTAACTGTATCTTAGCCTCGACAGCTTCTGCTGGGCTGAATATTACTTCTTCTTGCTCTGCGTCTTCGTCTGTCTCTTGCGGCTTATCGCTCTCAACTATCTTCTGGTACTTCACTAGGTTACGGACTGTACGCCTGACTGACTTCTCGTTCGCCTGGTCGTCGTTCTCCAGGATTAGTTGGATAAACGCTTCAGGGTCATTCATAACCTCCATCAAGTTAAGCAGGACGGGGAAGTAGTTAGGGCGGAAGCCGATGTCGCTATTGGATGGCTCTATATATTCGCGATGGAACCGCTCTAAATACTCACGCAACTGCTTAGCCTTGCGGTTTTGCAACTCCGCAGTAGGGGTATCGCCTTGCGCCTCTTTCAATGCATTCTGTACTTCTTCAGTAGTCCAGTCAGTACCCAAGACTTTAAATAGCTCTGCTCGCCACTTATCACGAGCTAACCCTCGTGCCTGAACGAACCCCAGACCTGACCTAGAGTTAGAGCGCACATAAAACATATCAGCTACTTCGTTACCAGCGGCGATACGCAGGATAGAATCTGCCCCGTAGATCAAACCGAGAATCTTCAGAGCATTAGGGTTCTTGGCTAAGAACTCGCTCTTCACCTTGTTGAAGTAACGCCTAAAGGCTGCCGCTCTAGCAGCAGCGCCAGTCTGAATATTGATCTGCTCCTTAATCGCTGCTACGACAGCTTTCTGCTCCCAGGAGGGTTCATTAGGTTCAGACACTCCTTCGTTTGGCGGGGGTGGAGGTGGTGGTGTATTGCCAGCGCCACCTTGATCAGCTTCTGCTTCAGGTGCCGGTGCAGGTTCGTCTACTCTTATAGCGCCGAGGGCAGAAGAGGAGGCAATGACCTCACCTCTTTCGTTGTACATGGGGGCGGCTACTGTTTCGCGGTTCGATTGACGCGCTTCGGTGACCCCGTCCATATACTTAGCAAACGAAGGCTTGACCTTATCAAAGCGGCGGAATAGTAACCCGCCTTTTTTACCCATCTCTTGCCAGAGCTTCTTGAACTTTTTGACTACGCTCTTGAAGTGGCTATCAGCCGCGTTCTTAGCGCCAGCCTTATCAGACTGCATGTCTTTCTTAATCCAAGCAGCGACTTGGTCTGCATACCACTCTTCAAAACCAACTTCTTCCCACTGCTTTACTGGTTTACCTTCGTCGCGAGCTTTCTTACGGTCGCGATTAAACGCAGCTATGAGACGTTTATAAAGCGCTTTGTTTGCGATTACGCCATCGATCTCTTCTTTGAACAACGCGTGCCCAAATTCGTGAGCGACCACCATTGCCAAGCCAGCTTCATTTACATTTTTTAGGTCATCAACAAGAATGACATTGCCACCCTCGAAACCCATGAACCGGCCTTTGTTCGTCTTGGATATTAGCTGCCCAGCTAAATTTGACGCCAGGATTTCTGCTGCCTTTCGGTTCGGGACGAGCTTACCTAATGAGTCGAATGCCGCACGCTCTAAAAAGGTGTAAGCCAGCGTCGACTGATCTGACACACTGTCTATATGTCGCGTCATTTTCGGATTAAACAAGCCATCCTTTTGCAGATCTCGAATGAAAGCAGCTACGGCTTCAAGGTCACTGAAATCCAAAGGTTTGGTTTTCTTATCACCGTTCAATCTACGTAGAGCAATTCTTGCTTGGGCAGTGGTCTTTTTGTTGAGGTAGCCAGCTATTGTCTCGCGGAGCTTTTGATCTACACCCTTCATGCTAATAACAGCGGTTGGGACCTTCAGCTTTAAAACGCGAGAGAGGCGATTAGCAAGCATGGAGACTAAATCGTTGACTTGACCAAACGGGAATGAAACCCCTGACACAATACTAACCGCAGGTTTCGCTGTTCTGGCTGGACCTGTCGACGGTGCGCTACCTGCTGGACGATTCTGTACTGAATCTACATTGCGCAGGTCTTGGATGTTTAAATCTGTAAGCGGGATACCATCGTTAGTACGGGCATTGTTTTCCGCCATCTCGTCTGTATTTACGGGAGGCGCGTCTTGTCTTGCTTCACGGGCGTCTTCGTCGCTGACGAGAGTAGTGTTGCCTTGCTCATCGGTAACTTCTTCTAAATTAGTTACCGTTTGTGGGCCAGGAACGTATGGTTTTAACAGGTAACCTAGACTTACAGCGTTACCGCCGCCGTCAAAAGCCACTGTGATTCGGCTTATTTTTTTATCTAGTTCTTTGGTTGGGTCTGCTAAGTTTTCAAGGATTTCAGCGATAGGTACGCCTTGGACGTCTACTTCATAGCCCTGCATCTGTAACTCGCCAAGCATAGCTAGAAGACCCTGTCTTGCTGACTGGGTAGGTCCTTGACCGCTAAAGGTTCCAGTACCTGCCTCTACTAATCTCTTACCTGCATTCATAAGATCAACAGGGTTAGCTGGTTGAGATTTGTTAGAACCAGGCGCTGTGATGTTAATCGTACGGAATTTTTGCTGACTTCTTTTAGCCTTATTTAACTCTAGGCTGATCCACTCTGATTTAGAGACTTCTCTTTCGTTGCCTTTACCGTCTTTAAAACGGATCTTTTCAGTGCCTTCCGTTGTCTGGATCTCGATTCGATACGAACCATCAGTATTAATGGCTATATTTACCACTTCATCGGGTAGAGTTTTCTGCAGCGCGACAGCTCTTCTCAACATGCTGCCAGACATACGCTTGTAGAACGGCGTGCTGAAGTCGATGTCTTCTCCAGTCATAGCTGCGTATTCTGTTCGGGCTTCTTCTACGCCTTCGAAGTTGTTGTCGCCCTCGATAGCCTGATAAGAGTCGACAGTTTTTTCATCTTGCTGAAAAGTATAAGTCCTGGTCTCAGGCTCAAACTCACCATCAAACCTTTCTTCGTTTGTATCCTGGTCAGTCTCAAGGTCATCTGACTGGTCATCGTAGTCATCTTCAAGATCACGTATATCAGGGCCAGCCCGACGTGCTCTATCCGCCATAGCGTCTTCGGTAGACATGAACTCAACGCGTCCGCCGTCTGGCTTTAGCTTTTCAGCGGCAGCTTGTGCTGCTTTTACTGATTCAGGTTCAACAGTCACTGCTTCTTCAGAGACTATGCCGCCATCAGCGTCATACACACGGAAGACCGCTGTCTCCGCGCCAGTCTTAGTTGCGCTATAGCCAAGCGCAGCAGACAGCACAGCATCAGTCGCGCCGCCTTTCACTACGTTATTAACTACATCTATGTCCGTAGAAATTATTGTGCCGCGGCCAGGGACAAAAGCCGCGTAAGCAGTTTGCCCGTTGATATCGATCTTTCTTGGTGTTCTACGCTTAGCGTAACGCGGGTCGGGCTCAGTGCCTGAAATCCAAACAGCTTCTTTTGAGCTAGAAGGATTTAACATAGCAAGTATCTGAGCGTTGATGTCGACTTCAGCTTCTTTTGAAGTCTGGTCTGCGCCTACGTCTGCGATGTCCTGGGTAGAAGCAGCGCGTGTCATGAACTCTTTTATCGAGTCAGACATATCAGCCGCTTTCTCTGCTATCGACGCAGCGCCATTAACTAAGTCACCGCCTGCTATTTCTCGCGCCGCTTGCATGGTGCCTGCACCGCCGCCTGCAAGGGCACCACCACCAACGCTTCCTACAAACAGAGCGTTGAGCCTACGTAAGTTGGCATCAGCTTCAGTGAACGTATCGTCCATTGACATACGATTACGGATCGCAATCTCTTCTTGCGCCAACTCAGCGGTGCCTTCTAGTGCAGCACCTTTTGCGAAGTTCTTACCAGTTGCCTCGGCTAAGCGGCCCATAACTGAGTTAGGGCCAGCTGACTTTCTAGAGGCTTCTCTACTAAGGAGTTTTAACAAACCAACTTCGCCGAATATACCAATAGCCGCTTGTGGCAGGGCAACCAATCCAGCCCTTACAGCTTCTTCTCTGTCGATATCGCGCCCCGATTCCAGGGCTTCACTCACGTTGCTGCCTACTAGCGGCGCGTACTCAGATGCAGACGCACCAGCTAATGCGCCTTGCTTCATGGCCTTGTTTCGTAAATACCCGTTGCGTGCCAAGACATGGGCTTCTTTTGTGGCTTCGAACGCAGCCTGAGCAATCTTCTGCTGATCAGGCGAGGCAGATTTTTTAGTAACCGCTTCGACGGAGTCTTTAATAATATTTTTGACTGCTGACCGGCTTCCGCCTTTGAGCGCTTCTTTACCCAAGAGCATAGCAACACTGCCATAGCCCGCGCCTACAATAGTAGAGGCTACGCTAGCCATCAGTTGCCCTGTGCCAGAAGCTGCCTGTTCAAGCGCGCCCCCGACTGTAGGTTGTTCCAAGAACTCGCCAAAGTTCTGTATCCCTTCCATTGGCATGGCGGCAAATTCTTCTGCAATTCGGGCATTCTCAATAGACGCAGCTACGCCTTTTTTATCGCCCGTAAGCGCACTATATGCTGCGCCCATGTAGCTCATATCAGCAGAGATTTGATCAGCGCCGGAAGCCATGCCACGTTTAAAAGTTTCTACCAAACCTGAAGGGGCAATAGGCGTATTGTAGGTGGAGCTGTCCACCACATCGCCGATACTTAACGCAGAATTTTTACCTAGTGAACCAACAAAACTAGCGACTGCATCGGAAGATGTTGTCTGTCGAGGTGCAGGTTTTTCAGGCTTACGACCTTCTGCCGGTAACATCGTGCTAAAGAAATTAGAGACTGCATCCTGCTTGACTGGCGCACTTGCAGTTGTATTAGTAACCCCACTATTACTTACACCTCGAGCCTGGGCCATCAATGTCGGCGAATACATACTCGTGGCATCAGGTGATTCAAATTGCACCATAGCTGCAATCATCTTTTCCCGAGTATCGGGGTCAGCTAGGTCAATCTTGTCATCAGGATTGATGCCCATTTTGTCGGCAACAAATTTAGCGTAGATAGGTGTGGGGTTATTGTCTTCTGGGGGAGCGAATCTAAAAATAGCCTCGTTGAGGTTATCGATGCCGTGTTTAGCCCCGTAGTTTTTGAGGACGATGTCAGCTGCTCGAAGCCCGCTTACGGGGTCATCAAAAATTGCGTAGTTGTTTGCATCACCACCAGTTTGCCCAACCCAATCATTCGAAGGGTTATAGCGTATGTTTAACCAGTTGTTGTTACGAACTCCGAGATTCGACACGCGATTACCTTTTATTTAGGGACGGTTCTGCCGTTTTCTTCGTTCTTTTTCGCAGCGGCTATCAACAAACCTGCAACGCTAGCTTCGTCGCCTTTTAAGTCTGTAACAGAAACTGCCTGGCTCAGTACCCCATCGCGCACATAAGCAACTTTGGTTACCATGCCTGAAGCATTTTTCTCGGCGACTCGTACGTTGTTTGCATCAAAATTGATAGACCCATTTGGCTCTGGTCTAAATATATCTTTGAAGTTCTCGCCACTAAAAGTGCCATTCGGATCTGATGCTGCCTTTGCCTGCATATACAGACCTAGCATTCCGTTCAAGGCAACCATGCCAGCTTCTGCCTCTAGTGGGCCCTTGGCACGCATCAAACGGGTAGTGAAGCCTGGGATGCGTCGAGCTATCTTTAGAGCATCATCGCCGTCCGCTTCAAATTTTTTGGCGGTGGGATTGCCATTTTCATCCATCAAACCCAAATCCTGCTGGATTTTCAGAATACCTGCAGCGCCTTGTTGAGCAATCCCTTCTGCTTGAGTACCGTCATACTTAGCGGCTTCCAGTTCGAGTGTCGCACGCGCTGTTGCAGCTTGTGACCTGGCTGAATTAATTTGTTCTTGCTGTAGTACGCCTACATTCTGATCACCGCGATCAATCAGATTCTCAATCTTTTGGGCAATACCAGCTTTTACATTGGTATCGCCTTCAGCGGTAGCGCCTAACACCCAACCGAGCATCAGACCCTCTTGACGGTTTATCTCTCCGCGCTCTATCGCTGCTGCTAGCTGAGTATCGTTATCAATACCTTTGGATTTCAAGAAGGTGTCAATCTGAGTTTTCTGTTCTTCTGTCGGGTTAGCTGTCTTTTTCAATATAGCATCCCGCACATTCTCAGCTGTAAGTTCAAACGGAGGGGGCGCAATAACTGGATCTGAAGGAGTCGGCGCTGGCCCACCCACGCCTGTGCCTTTCGGTACACGGCCTGCCTGAGTCTTAGTGGTGGGAGGGTTATACATCCTATCAACGCGATCAGCTGTGACAGGTGTCGACTCACGCTCGATTGCTGCTTCGTTTGCCTCACTGCGTTCCGTGTAATTCGGGCTCTCATTGTTAAAGTCAGTGATCTCTGACATACCCAACTTCCGACCTAGCCAACTTTTTTGAAGAGACTCAAAACCTTCGGCTACCGCTTCAAAAGGAGCAGAGCCCAGATCATAAAGGCCAGCGCCCACACGTCCGACTGTCTGGTCAAACAACTTGCTTTTATTCTGGCCTGACTGCAGCCTCTCAGCGACTTCCGCTTGTTCGTCTGGTGTCAGAGCTTCCCACTTCTCCCGTGTCACACCTTCCGCTCGTAAGCGTTCTCCGAGTGAACCTTCAGGAAAGGCGTCGCTTGCCTCAAGTTTCTCAGCAAATATTGCGTTTGCGGTTGCTTGGCCTTCGGCTTTTAGCGCTTCAGGATCTCCGCCAACACTCTTATACACATTCAAAAGTGCATCGAGAGCACCTTCTTCTTCAATATCAATATTATTTATCTGCTGATAAAACTGCGCGCGCGCGTCTTGGTTCTGGATTTTTTGAGTCGCAAGGTCTAGCGCTTGCTGTTTAGCCCTGTTGGCAACGATATTCTCTGCAGTAGATAGAAAACTACTAGTGTTTTCTAAACCGCCGTCAGTGATTGCCGCTTGATAGCGCGAATTTATAGTGTTCTCAACGTCTTCTGGAGAGAGCTTTACTACGTCGGTGTTTTCGGCGCTTCGGCCAACGGTCATGGGTACAATTTCTTTTGTGTCAAACCGCTCGACCATTGGTGTGTATGAGCCGTCAGCATTCTTGTCGACGCGCACTACGGTAGAACCAACGGTTTCTCCGTTTTCATTCGTAAACTTTCGGTATTCTTGACTTGCGTCATCGTTAAACATTTCGACAGCAAGATCGGGGCGCTGTTCAAGTAACGTTAGACCGTCTGTCTTATTCCACTCTTTGCCCGAGCCGATAGCCGCATTGATGTTGCCGACAGTAGTCCGCGCTTTATCTTTTCGCGCTATGCGAGCGGCATCTGCGTTGTAGTTGTCTTGCTGCTCACGGTTAATTTTAAGGGCTTCACGCTGCCGCTTTTTATCGTATTGATTTGCGAACGTTTGTTGGCCTGTTTGTAATGCTGCTAATGAGCCTGCTAAAAGAGACATAGTTCGCTACCTTAAAATGCAAACGCGAAGATGGCTGCGGAAGCGAGACCACCGATCGTGCTATAAGTTTGTGCTTTTGACGCAGCCTTGGCCTGGTCGTAAGCATTTTTTCGTTGGGTCGCGCTCTGCGCTACACCCTGCATCTGGCTCAATGAAGAACGGTTAACGCCTTGACCGATATTAATCAGGTCACCGATCGCGGCTTGGTTAGCTTCTTTCTGAGCAATGCGAGCGTCGTTTACAGACTGTGCAAGTCCCAAGTTATTAGCACGAGCCAAACCTCGCTCTTGTTGCTGACGCTGTGCGGGGGTCAAGTTGACTCCGTAACGTGCTGCGTTACGGTCAGCAACGCCCGCCATCAAACCTTGCGCCTCTGCAGCATTAGTTCGTGCGTCATCAATTAGCGATGTATCGTTTTGTGCTCGGTCTAGTAGATCTTCTTCAAACTGACGATAGTTTTTGACGTAGTCGATATAATCGTTACGTGTAATAGATGCATACGCTTTGTCTGGGTCACTTACGCCTGGCAGTTGACTTACGTAATCACCGCCTTGGTAGTTGAAGTTTCCAATACCCTGCATTCTTGATAACTCCTTAGTATGGGCTAGTGTTCATAAAGTCTGAGTAGCCGAGACGATTACCGAAGCCTTGGACCTTGTTACCGTCGTCATCGCGCGGGGTGAAGAACGAACCTTTCTCGGTTCGCATGACGTTCCCGTTTGCGTCTTTCATTGGGGTTTTGCCATCGGCCTGCATCTTAACTTTGCCACCAGACTGCATGTTCTTAGCGCCCTGCAAAACCAGAGAAGTAGCTACCTGTCCGAGGGCTCCCATCTTCGCTTCGCGTTCTGTCTGTTTCGCTTTAGCCTGAGTCAATACTCTCGATGCGCCCATGCTGGCCGCTGAACCCATACCAGTTTGTGCATCAGCAGCTTGCCCGCGAGCAGTGCCTAATACGCCTAACTGCATGTTGTTCTTGATACCCAAGCCAGTTTTATCAGCTGCCGCAAGTTGAGCCTGATAGGCTTGCGCTTCCGCTCCACCACTTGCACCGCTCGCAGCGCGGTCATAACTCGCTTTACCTGCCAACGTCTGCATTGTGTCGGCATTGGCACGACCACGCAGCACATCCGCTGAATCATCAGTTTGTGACGCGTCGCGCATCTTTTGTAGCAGCGGGTCATACTTCTCTTTGAAGTATTTGTTTTCGGCCATAGCTACAGCTGCTGACGCTTTCTCTGCTGCTGACGGTTGATAATCTTTTTGTTTTGGTTTGCTACCCATTACAGTTCTCTCGTATAAACCACGGTGTCTTTCTTCCATCCTTCAGCCACGAAGTAATCCTCTAGTGCTGAAACTGGTGTCCTGGTTTCAAGGTTCTTAAAACCACTGTCTCTGGCTAGCTGGGTAAAGAATGGTAGGTACCTAATCGCGCAACTTTGTCCGCGGTTCTTGGCCCATGCCAACCAAAGTAAAAATGTCCTAGCCCCTGTAAACTCATCCCGCTCTGCGGTAGTAATTACAAACCCCTCTGGTGCTACCCAAAGGTGGGCTTCTTCGTTCAGACAAGCTGCATATACATCTTCTGGTCTAAACGTAAGCTGAGCCTGCTCAGCTAAAATCTCTTCTATGCCACGTTTTACCCAAACCCACTCTTCACGTATGTGGGCAAGGATTGGCTTATCCGCCGTTGCCGTATCTTCTGCGTCTTGTGCGCCAAGCGCCTGATGATCCGCCATACTTAACACTCCTGTGGACTGCGGTGTCAGCGTTGCGCGACCTGCGCTCCGCGGCTTCTACACCTTGATTAAATAACTGCCCATAAACTGATGCGCCTTGTAGGTCAGACCAGTCTTTGTTTGGGATTCTTAGCAAGCGGAATAACGCGCCGTTGATGATTGTGTCTCGATAATCATTCATTACGTCGTTATCACACGCTGTGCTCGTGTGAGTAGGTCTTAGGACTGCACGGATAATCGTGCTACCTACAACAGTTGCTGATGGAATTGGCGCCAGTATGAAAGTAGCCGAGCTCTGCTGAATGAAATATTCGGGCACACCAGAATCTTCGCGCCACTTTGGTAATCTCTGCTCAAGCAGCGTGGTGGTCGTTGGCTCTAGGTCTTTACCTTGATGCGTAACCCACAGGATCTTCCGAACAGATGTCCCTGATGGTGCCTCAAGGTCATACTCAAATAAGTTGGATATTGTGGTGACAGGATCTAACTCCGCCTGGTAGACACTGGCGCGTTCACAAAGCTCGACAACCGCTGCTCGAATGTTATTTTCGATTAGTGTGTCGGGGCAACCTGGAACCATAGGAAGTATTTCAGGGAGTAGCGCCTCGTAAGAAATCGCCATGCTTTATACCATCTGTGATTGTTGCGCTGACCTGCGTTCGATGTTTGGGTTTGTTACCGCGTCGATCTGACCTTTACCTGTTACAGAAGCTGTAAACAACTGGAAGTGGCTAGAAGCGCGCTGTTGATTACCCGCGTACTCAGCATCCTTCATGTAAGCCATATACAACACGTAGTTCAAAACAGCATTAGCGAATATATCGGGAATCGATAAATTATCTGACTGAGCAACAGTGGCTGGGTTGGAGCTATAAACAATTTCTAAGAAAGCGTTGCCATCAACACCAGGGTATACGTAGAAGTTTCTTGGGTTTTGCTCTTCATACACGTAGTGCTTAACAATATTAGTGTGCGCTGCATCACCAGATACTGACGGGTCGTGCCAGTCTGGGGTTTGTCCGTTAAGAACTTCTGCATCTACAAGCCGTACTGAGCGCTTACCTGTGCCGTTAGAGGCTGCAGACATATTGCGTATTACCTTGAGCAAGCGGTTACCGCCTGACGGGATCTCTTGCTTAGTACCGTCTACCAAAGTAATAGTAGTGTTTGTTGCACTAGCATCGGGCTTTAGTAAAGCAATCTCTCGCTGCGCATCATTAATCCACAAAACCAACTCGCCGACTACTGGCCATCTAACGCCTGTAGTGTCTTGAAGTACTGTTTGCGCTCTGTCAATAACGCTTTGAACTGTGACTGCCATGAT
>Ga0228636_1000406_pt1 | contig 11510 bp, 10 predicted proteins | sample 45DmetaG_FD_182709 | JGI IMG/M metagenome (GOLD analysis project Ga0228636, IMG submission 182709) | Seawater microbial communities from Monterey Bay, California, United States - 45D | ecosystem: Environmental > Aquatic > Marine > Coastal | place: USA: California | collected 2016-11-03 | reverse complement strand
GCCATTGCAGCTGACTTACTTCGCGGTGTATAGCCAAGCAATTTAGCTCGTGAAACAACGTTTGATCTAATTTGTGCTGAATCAATAAACGATTCATTCATTGCGCTGTGTGCAACAACAGCATTATAATGTGTATTATATGCTAAAATATCTAAAAGGTGATTAAGGCCAGATCCCTCAAAATCCCAGTCATTGTATTCTCCGTTTGGATTATTTCTAAAATAATCTTTAAGATTTTCTTTGATTTGATCAAAGTCTAATTCTGTAACATTTAGTTGCTTCATTATCGTAATCGTTGTAAGTAAAAATTAATCTCTTCTCGTTTTGGCGAGAAAATAACGTTAAACCCAATCGTTACTTCATAAGAGTTTCTTTCGGAATTGTCTATCACCTCAACAGTGTGGCCATTTGTTCTTGGCTCGTATTTTTTTAATACATACAATATTTCTTCTTTAATCGCCATTGAAGTAAAGTTATCAGCTGGCTCAAATAATAACGCTGTTACATTTGAGCCAATTTCTGGATGAAATGGTCTTTCATTGAAGTTAGTTAAAACTAAGTTTTTAACTGCATGTTTAACAGCGTCTAAATCTTTAACAGCAGAAATATCTTTTTTTGCTGGATGCACAGCTGTAAAGAACATAGGGAAATCCCTATATAGGTTTTGCATCGATACTTTATTCGGTGCTGGATTTATATCTGATAACGCCCTTGACATATAATCTATTTATACTAATTGAGGAAGATGTTCGGTGCAGTAGTTTTTTGATTGTCACCGTATTTTTCAGTACAAGATCCACCTGTTTCTTGATATAGTGTTAAACCAATAAATTCTGTAGCAGCTTTAGCAATATCAATGTTCTGGTTACCATCAATATCAATAGTCTGATCGAGCTGCACTTTATGTACATGTTCTCCTCCGATATGCTCATACTTATTACCAGTAACCTGAATATTCCAGTCACCTATAATTTTAGTATTACATCCTCCATCAATTGTAAGATTGCAGCCACCTTCAATATAAACATTCTCTCCTTTCGCAACAATTTTATAATTGCTGCCAACGATTACTTCTGTTTTATCACCGATTGGTGTAACTTCAGTGTATGTTCCAGTACGGTGAATAGTAGATATTCTTTCCTTTCCAGGAGTTACATCATACTCAACAATGTGACCAGCTTCATTTGCATCGTCTGCTCGTTCATAAGCAGTCACATGATTCTGTGGATATGTGGGAGTCATTACATCATCAATAGCTGGAAATGCCCACTCTGCAGCAGGTAAAGTTCCTTCTTTTTCAGGCGCTCTTTCCTTTTCAGCTACAGTTATTTTTGGGTCATATAACTCTCTTAATGATTTTTTTTCTGTATAACTAAATCCTTGTTTATATTTTTCTTCTTTGACCTGTGCAGATCTTGGAGTATCAGGCATATTAAGATGTAATCCTAAATCTTCGCCCTTTTCCTTTTTATTATCAGGATCCTTTTTGACAAGTTTTCCAGGAAATTCAGGATTTTTCTTATTACTTGGGTATCTCTCGCTTGGATCAGAAAAACCTTTGCTATAATCTTCTGGCCGGGACGTTATAGATGGAATAGATCCCATAATAACCGGATCTTGTGCATTAATACCATCTCGAAAGAATCCAATAACCCACGTTCCTTGTAATAGGCCTGTTGCAGATTGACCTATACCTGATATAGATGCTGACGTGACAGGCAACATTGTCATTGCCCATGGCAGATCTTCAGTAGGAATGCCCTTATCCTTGGATTTATCATCATTGTGATAACCAAAGCACCTTACACGGTACCTTCCCATTTCCATTGGATCATTAATATCTTCAATGACTCCAGTGAACCATGAAAATCCACCTCCGTTATTAATAAAATTTTCTGGGTTCATGATTTATTTATAAGTCAATATTAAATGAGTCTTTCTTTACTCGGATTTCAGAAAAGTATTCTCCGTCTTCAAATAAGTGGTTTACTGAAGTGATTAGGTGTCTTCCAGATAGGTGTTTATCCCATAAATCCCGTTGAGATTTTGGTTTATTTTTCATATTAGCTAATAATTTTTTCATTACTGCTGGATCAACCGCTTTTGGAAACTTCAAATTAATCACTGTACCAGGATTTAAATCGAAATCGCCAAAAAGTTTTATATCGTGAGAAGCAGTTTCGAGCGCTTCTTCAATCGCTCTTGTTTTACCATTCGTTTTTTCTTTTAGCTTATTATAGCTATCATCTTCTACTCCAAAGGCAAGATTATTAACTGATGTGTGCTCAAGGTGTGACTTAGGCATCAGATTAAGCGAGTCAGTATGCAATGATAACGGAGTTTTCTTATTAAGCGTTAAACTTTGATCGAAATCATTCGCATAATTATAGTCATATTTAGTATACGTCTTATATGAATAGTCTAAATAATTATTTTCTGATGCCCATCCTCCGTTTACTCCTTGATAAACCTTACCAAGTTTTAAATTCGAAGCAACATCAAGAATACGAGAGACTCTCTGATCATAATCTTCTTCTTCGTATGGAGTAAAATTAAATTGCCTTTCATCAAAATATGTATGGTACTCTTTTGCTGTTATCAAATTATGTAATGAAGACAACCGAATCTTATTATCTATAGAGTGGTAGAAAAAGAATGGAGAGAATGCTTCATCATATGTCTTTCTTCTTAACCATTCAATTGCTTCAAGCGGAGTCTGCCAACGAATAATTCCTTTCATTCGAGATATGACAGTGCCGTTAACTTCGAAGTCAGTAAACCCAAGATCTTCAGTAATAATTTTTTTTATTTCTTGATCGATAGAATTTGTAAAAGATCGTGATATTTTAGAAAGTTGAGAGTAATATGCATGATCTGAAACACACGCTATTGTATAAACATTTGTATGTTCTTCTTCAACACTTGCATAAAGAGGATACTCAGTAACAATAAAATTTAGATCAATCTTTTTCCCCTTTACTTTACCATTACTATTTGGCTTAGTTGACACAACAATTCGAATCTTTTCTTGACCAATAAGTGGTGTACTTTCAAAAAAGTTTGCTGTATCTTTTATACCAATTTGAGCAAGAATATTCGGAGAATAAAGAGATTCTGTTATATTGAGCTTAACTGTAATATTTTCGATATTATATTTTTTACCGTCATGAGTAGTTAATACAATCTTATCAATATTATATGCTCCTGGAGTTAATGATACACGTGCCCCAAAATTTGTCCTTTGATTAGCCATTTATTTTTCTAATTTCTCTTGGTATGTCTCAACAAATTCGTCGATATGCTCAGGTCGTATAATACGAATCTTTCTCGCTTCGAAACTTTTTTCTTCAAGATCTTCCTTAATCGAGACAAATTTGGCTTGCTCAGCAAAATATGATTCGACAAAGCTTGGCACAAATCTTCTTTGACGACTAATTGAGTTATACTCTTCTATTTCGCTTTGTTCAAAACCATCTAATCGTGTTGTAGGTATATTTGTATCAACATCACCTCTAAAATAATTGTTTTCTAATACAACATCTCTTTGACTAAATACCTTTGAGTATGCATCAAGCGCGGTTGATCTTTCATCTTCGTATTCGTTATCAAGGAAATACGATGGTGCATTATAAGAACTTTCAAAAAAGCGATGGGAAACAAATTGAATTTTTTGAAAATAGTTTTTTAAGAAATAGTCGTAGTATGCATCGCTCTCTAGAGCAAGACCTTGCTTATTTTCAATATCACGTAAAAACGAGTAATAAACAATAGTTTGATTTAATCTTACCCACTCAAAGGCTTCTTTTGCCCAAGCAGTTCTTTCATCCTCAAATTGTTTATATTGCTGACCGTCCTCATATGGGTTATCAATATATTCTATATTCCAAGATATATTATTAGCAAATTTTCCTTTATCATTAATATCATATACCCAAAGTTGATACCTTTGATCATCAAATTTTAATATATCTGCTTCAATTTTTTTTCCGTTAAACTCGTCTTTGGTTCTTATTTTAACATTTCCAGTACTTAAATCCAGTCCGCCGAAATAATTTACCATTTCAAAACTATTTTCGTATTTACGAGCAACCGGATATTGGCGAGGAATAAAAACAAGAACAGAATATTTTGAATAATCTTGCTCGAGCATTAATTCAAACTGACGGTATGATTTTGGCCAAGTATTTAATCCTTGCTTAAGACTTTCGTTTAGAACAAAGAATGTCCAATAATAATCAGGCGATCCATATAACCGATTAGATACAACATCAGGACGTTCTCCTTCTTTTATCTCATACCATGTATATGTTGTTATATTATCAATAAACTTTTCATTAACATCAACGTGGCGAAATATATCAGTAATTTCAGTTTTAATACCATTAGCGTTAATATCATACTGTATCTTAGGGAACTGTGTAAAGAATGACATAATTATCTATTTAGTGGGTGCGGGATCTGGTTGTTCAATCGATGTTACTGTAAGAGGTCGACCAGATTCGCTAATACCTCTATTTCCAAGTTGATCATTAAGCATTTGATCAATATCGTGTCTATTTAAAGCGCGTGTTTCTTGGAATTCAACTCCGATATCTACTTCAAGAGGAGCATTATCACTAAAATATACATTGCCAGTAGAATTAAAACTTGTGTCAATAGCTTTACAATACGAAGAATATATACGAGGAATATAAGGATTTTCCGTACCAGTATCCATATTCATAAATTTAATTGTCCATACTGGAGGATATTCAAGTGTGATCGTATTATTTTCTCCTCCGCGAGAAGCATAAATGAATCGCCTAAACTTTGTTTGTATTTCTCGAATAAGATTGGATTCAGAAGCAGAACGAGCAACTAATTTAAAATCGAATGAAAAACTTCTTATTCCGTTACTAGTAAATGTAGTATTAGTATTTGGATTATTAATTTGTTGAGTAGCAAGTGATACTGAATCTGAATATTTCTCTGGTAGAAGTTTTGAACCTAAAGATTTTGCTTGCTCTTTATTTAAAGTAGATATTTGGCTTAGAATATTACCAACACCACTTCTACCAGATACCGTATCAACTGCTCCTGCCGCTAAACCAAGATCTGCTGTTCCATAATCACCTGAATCTCCAAATGATAAGTTAGCTGGAGCAGGAAACCAAATAGGATGTCGATGTACTTGGCCCGATAGTTTTCTTTCATGCGCAACGAATTGAATACATGGACGTGATGTATCTCCTCTCATTTCTGGAGGATAAATAAGAGGAGCGACTTCAATAACGTTTGGTTCTGAAGATTGTGAACCAGATTGTACAGCCTCTTTGTCTCTCCCCAGTTGATTCTCGAAAATATTAATAGCCATAAATATAATTCTATTTATAATAAAAATATGACATACAAAGGAAGATATACAGTAAAGAATCCAAACAAATACGATGGTGATCCAACAAAGGTGGTATTCCGATCTTTATGGGAAAGACAAGTTTTTAAATTTATGGATTCAAATCCAGATGTAATTAAGTGGCAATCAGAAGAAACTATTATACCATACCGGTGTAAGACGGATAATCGCGTTCACCGATATTTTATGGACGTTAAAATGGTGACAAAGGATAAAACATATTTGATCGAGATTAAGCCAAAAAGCCAAACCCAAGCTCCAAAACAACCGAAAAGAAAGACTAAAAGATATATTACTGAGGTAATGTCATATATAAAAAACACCTCAAAGTGGGAAACAGCTAAAGCATATTGTGCTGATAGAGGATGGGAGTTTGTAATTTGGACAGAAGATGATCTGTCGCGGATGGGAATTAAACTCCTCGGTGCAAAGAAGCCAAAGAAATAGTATAAATAGAGATATGGCATCTCTTTTTGATAAAGTCCAAGCACAAGCATTTAGGTCTGACGTTAGGCGCGGAACTAAACGATCTTTAGATTGGTTCAGAGAAAAAGTTACACTAATGACAAGCGTTAATCGCAAACGATTGTTATCTGATGAAGCACTTAAGCAAGTGAATACTCCGCTAATTGGTCGTATGTTCATGTATTTTTATGATCCCAAACATAAGAAAACATTACCATTCTATGATAAATTTCCTCTTATTATTATGGTTGATAAAGCTCCAGACGGATTCTATGGTATAAATCTGCACTACTTAGAACCAAGAGTGCGAGCAAAATTTTTCGATAAACTTTTAGAATATTCTAACAATAAAAAATACGATAAGACCACTCGTTTAAAATTGTCGTATGATCTTTTAAAGAACGCGGCAAAGTTATCAGCATTTAAACCATGCTATAAGAGATATCTTAATAAACATGTAAAATCACAAATATCAGAAGTAAATGCGAGTGAATGGGAAATCGCTTTATTTTTACCAACAGAACAATTCAAAAAGAGTGGTAAAGATAATATTTGGAAAAATTCAAGATCTAAAATCTAATAAAAAAAATGGACTCACAAAGTATAGACATATTAAAAGGTACAATAACAAAACGTAACGGATTTGCGCGTACTAATAGATTTAGAATATTCATAGCGCCTCCTGAAATTTTATTAGAAGGTAATAATGATAATTTAAGAGATATGAATATTCTTTGTGATCAGTGCAACTTTCCTGGAAGGCAGATGCAAACGTTCGAAGCGAACTATACACGGCAACAAATAAAAGTTGCACAGTCATTTATTAACGAAGATGTTTCATTTACATTTAATCTTACCAATGATTATTTTATAAAAAAAATATTTGATAATTGGACTAATTTAATCATCGATCGAGATACATTTAAAAAAAATTACGATAATGTATATAAAAGAGATATAGAAATATTTCAAATGGATAATATGGGTAATGATGTTTATGGTATAGTACTTAAAAATGCATTTCCAATATCAATACAATCAATTGAATTAAACAATAGCGAAGGTCAGATAACACAAGTAACAGTTGAAGTTACCTACGAAGACTTTCAAGAAAGACCAATCTCAGCAACTAGCAATGTTGGAGTAGATGATATTAGTTCTCAGCTACCTTTTGGCTTAGTATAAATAATATTTTAATTATAACTGAATGAATAACAACTAACAAAATTATGGCATTACCAAAACTAGAAATACCAACGTACCCTATCGAGGTACCGTCTCTTAATAAACAACTTGATTTCAGACCGTTCCTTGTAAAAGAAGAAAAGGTTCTTATGATCGCTCAAGAAACAGAAGATAACAGCAAACTTTTACCAGTAATTAAAAATATCGTAAAAACATGTTCGTTTGAAAAGCTTGATCCGAACGATTGTACTTCAACCGACCTTGAATATCTTTTCCTTCAACTTCGTGCTAAAAGCATAGGAGAAACTGTAGATGTACAAATTAAGTGTGAAGAGTGCGGAGAATATACTTCTATTAAAATAAACCTTGATGAAATCAAGGTATCTGAAATAGATAATATCAGTAACACTATTGAAATTAGTGATTCTGTTGGAATGGTACTGAAGCCTCTATCAGTAAAAGATGTAGAAAGAGTTGACGATAAAAATGCTGAAAGAGCATTTAATCAAACACTTATATATTCTATTGAATCTATTTATGATGCAGATAATGTACATCCTGCAAGCGAATCAACTGAAAAGGAACTTATTGAATTTATCGATTCATTATCGCACTCGCATCTCGAAAAAATGCAAGAGTATATTCAGAATGTACCTACAATACAATACATCAGCAAATTTAAATGTAAGGCGTGTGGTCATGAGAATGAAATTGTATTAGAGGGAATTGAATCTTTTTTCGTATAAGCCTTTCTCATGATTCTTTAGCGAATCACTATCAGACAAACTTTGTGATGATGCAACATCATCAATACAGTTTGACAGAACTCGAAGGTATGATCCCTTGGGAAAGGCAGATATACGTATCTCTTCTTCAGGAGCATATAAAGGAAGAAAATGAGAGAATAAAGCGACAAAATAAATAAATAGGGATATGGCGAATCCGAAAAAACTTAAAAGACCTACTGATCAAAATATCAAAGCTAATATAGATATATCTGAATTGTTGGGGAGCAACGAAGGTTTAGATAAAATTAATTATTTGTTGGCCTTTAAGTATCTTAAAATTAGGAAGAATATTCTTAATGCTGTCATTAAGAAGACTCAAGGTGGAAAATTAACAGGCCTTAAACTTGGTAAAGAGATAAAAATATCTGAGCTTCTCGGTGAACCGCCTAAAAGCGGCCTTCTTTTTGGTTTAAAATGGTTAAGAACTAAAAATATAATTCTTAAAAAGGTTGGCGCAGCTGCTAAGGATGCAAACTTTGAGTTTGGTAAAGAGATAGATATTAATGATATTCTTGGATCTGCACCTGAGCAAGATTTTATAACGAAGACACGATTCTTTTTACTTCGTCAAAAGTTATTATCAAAGATTTCTAAAGCAGTAAAAGACTTTGATGCCAAATCAATGCTTCCTGGAATTGCAGGAATAGAACCTACCGAGATTGATGGAATTGACACTGCTGATATATCCTCAGCCGAAGGTATATCCTCAGCCGAAGGTCTATCTACTGACGAATCATTGAATGAGCTAAGGGGAATTCATATCGGCATTAATAATATCTTTGACCATCTTTTAGATGACAAAAGCAGCAAATTAAAAGATAGAGAAGAAAAACGAGAACAGATCGCTCGCAACGAAAGGCGTCATAACGAAATGCTCGATGCTACCAAAAGTGGCGCTGGTGGATTTGGGAGTGGTGAAGGTTCTGGAGGCGGAGGATTTGAAATGCCATCCATTCTAGAGCTTGCAGGTCTGAAAGGATTTTTTGGAGGTAAGGGTAAAGGTAAAGGTAAAATTGGTCGGCTATTTGGTGGGTTATTGGGTGGTAAAGGTAAACTAATTGCAGGTGGTGCAGCAGCTTTGGCTGGTGGAGCTACTCTTACTAAAGCCGCAACTACTCTTAGCCCCAATGTAGCTGGAAAAACAATAGTTCAAGGTGTTGATAATGTAGCTAAAACAGTAACTAAAGAAAGTACTGGAAAGGTATTACAAAAAAGTTTGGGTAAGGGTGTTGGAAAGAGTTTAGTAAAGAAACTACCAGTAATTGGTTTAATTGCTGGCTTAGGATTTGGATTAAAGAGAGCTCTCGGCGGAGATTTTTCTGGAGCAGCAATGGAAGTTGCATCTGGAGCAGCTTCCTTGATACCAGGAGTAGGCACAGCCGCATCTGTTGCAATAGATGCTGCACTGATAGGTAAAGATGTAGTAGGTGCAAAAAAAGCGAATGCAAGTGATGAAGCTACAAAAATTTATAGCCAAATTGGCGAAACAAGTTCTAGTGCTTCAGCAAGTCTTGCAGCTGGAGAAGAAATCGATCCAAAGATTAAAACTGCAATTATACAAGGATTGGCAAAAAGTTCTACATCACTTGGAGCAAAAGGCGCAAGAAGTACTTTACAAGCTCAAATCGACTCTGTTAGAGCCGGCGTCGGGTCACAATCAGACCTTGACATGTTCATAAAACGAGCGTTAGTTAGCGCCACACGAAAATCCGGTAAAGTTTCTGAATCAGATTTAAAAGGTGTAGAGTCATTATTTGCAGAAGAAAGAATAGGCCAATTAAAAGCTGAAAGCTCTCCAACCGAAACTATTACTGGTAAGAAACCCGAGGCAGAGGCAAATTATAAAATGGCAATGGAGAATGCCATAAGCGCTAAAAAAGCTTTAGGTTCTTTTGAAGACGAGACGGTCGAAGGAAAAGATTACGAAATGATTGAACGACCACAAGGATACCGCGGTGTCTACATGGGGTTATCTACTGATGACGATGGTAATGTAGAGAAAGATCTTATACGAAAATATAAAGATGAAGATGTACAAAAGAAATTTATAGAATTAGAAGAAGCTGAAATTAGAGCAAGTAACAAAGTTAATACAAGCGAGATAGATATGCTATTAGAAGCTGGAGCGTTGAATAAAGCTTTTGCATTTGATAAAGAAGGAGAAAGAAAGCGGGTAAGTTCGAACGCTTTAAAGCTCGCACGAGCCCGTTATCGCAAAGCTAATAATATTGGTATGGGCGAAAAAGGAACGTATGCCGATAAAATGAGAGGCGGTAGAGATGCCATACGAAAAAACATATTAGGCGAAGACAATGCTATTAAGCCAACCGAGACTACAACCGGCGGGCAAAAGGCAGAGTCGGCATCAAACAGTTCTCCAACAGAAACTGCAACTGGTAAAAAGACCGAAATTAAATCTGGGTATGGTATGGTAAACGGCCAATTTACAGCAGTGATAGATGGAATGCCGTACCAATACGGAGAACAAATTGTTACGAAAACCCAAAATGGTAAAGTTGTACAAGATGCATTTTGTTATATTAAAAAGGGTGCTGGCAATCTTGACGACGACCCCGAAAATCATCGGGTTGATAAAGAATCATACACAAATTTTGTAGAAAAGATGAATTCTACAGATTGGTTATCGAGTCCAAAATTATCAGCAGAAGAAATTAGAAATATGAAGTCAGCACCTGCACCGAAACAAGCAGTGCCTAAAGAGTTGCCTGTATCAGTTCCTAATATTGGAATGTCAACAGTTGAAACTAAAAACCCAAATGTTGTTCCAACCGAGAAAATGACTGGTCAACTGCCAAAACGATACACTGCATATGATAAACGTACAGATGCAGCTAATAACGACTTGGCTCGCTTTGAGAAATATAATGACTCAGACTACACATTCTCTGAAGTTGATGGCATTGGATATCGTAGAAAATATAACGATGCCGAGAAACAAAAGGAGTATGAAGATTTACTAAAGTGGCAAAAACGCGTTACGCGGCGTAAAGATTATCAGCCTGTTGGAGGTGTCGATGAACGATCTGCTGAATATTATAAACAAAACTATCAACAAATGATTGATAGTGGTGTCGACCCTCGCGATCATGACGCTCAAGATTTGAAGTATCGATACTTAGAAAGTATGGGTTATGGCACTCGGGTAGATTATGATGACAGTCAAGTTGAACACGAAGATCTTTGGCAAAATATGTTTCTTCAAGAAAGCGAAAAGTTGCCTTCAGAAGGTTCATACACGACCGGAATGTCTGGAGACTATCAACCAGACGCAATGATGCACAATTTATTAATGAAGCGGGAGCCCTCAAAACTAAGCCTCGATTCTACGGCTCCGATATCTAGTACTGATGGAGCTCAGCTTACAATGGCTCAAAAGGAAAATGCTGAATTAAAAGGTGAAAATAATAATAATGGCTCTGCACCAATTATAGCGCCAAGTAATATTAATAATTCTCAGTCTTCAGTATCTAATGTAACAGTAGCAGCGCCGCCGCATATCGATAAAACACAATCAATGTTTGGTATAACTCAGCTATCATACTAAAAAAAGAGGGAAGCAGCAGCCGCCACTTCCCTCTACTTATTCTAGATCAGAGATGCTTAGCCTTGTGCGGCTAACTTGGCAAAATAGTCAAGTGTATCACCATCATCTTCTGTGT
>Ga0228636_1000391_pt1 | contig 11847 bp, 9 predicted proteins | sample 45DmetaG_FD_182709 | JGI IMG/M metagenome (GOLD analysis project Ga0228636, IMG submission 182709) | Seawater microbial communities from Monterey Bay, California, United States - 45D | ecosystem: Environmental > Aquatic > Marine > Coastal | place: USA: California | collected 2016-11-03 | reverse complement strand
TGCGACGCCATGGCCAATGTCTTGTCACTAACGGATGTGTTTCTTCCAAGCGGAGAAGAACTAACACTCCTCACCGACGCGGGTGATCCGGCGATTGCCGCGAAAGAGCTTCTGGCGCTTGGGCTTCAATATGTTGTTCACAAAATGGGGTCGGGTGGCGTCCGCATTTACGACACAAGCGGCACTCGTTTCTTCCCAGCTTATTCGGTGACTGAAATCGACCCAACCGGCGCAGGTGATTGTTTTGGCGGCGCATTCATTGCGCTATGGCTTCAAGGATTGGACATCGACAAAGTCGTTTCCCTTGCCTCAGCTGCCGGTGCGTGTGCCGTTCAGCATCGTGGCCCTATGGAAGGTGCATTGAGGCTCGAGACGCTTGATCGTTTCGTCAAAGAATACGAAGACCAACAAAACATCGTTGGGGGTACAAGATGAAAAACATATAAATAAATATATTAAGTTTTAGCTTAGAAAGCACCCTGCCAATTTCTAGTATTTTGAACTAACCATCCAATTAACAAAATAAAAACTAGGCACCGACCAATGGAACGTCAAGTTTGTGTAACAATGCCAGATTAAGAGTTTTATCTGGCATCATGTTTCAGGGTGGATTGAGTATGATGTAAAATAAGCTACATCACTTAAATGATACCAAAGTGCAGGCATATATGCATTTCTATAGATATCATCTGTTACTTCATTGTGGGTAGCGTTATGGGTAATCATATGTAAATTATATTTTATTTATATATAACAATTACTTAAAGCCAGTAAGTGGCGGTGTTGTCAGACAAAGCCTAACACGTCTCAAAGTGCCACGATCACACAAACCTATGAAGCGCAGATTTGGAACCACTCAATGAGAGCGGCACTGCGTTTTTGTTTGTGTTGTCATTCATCAAAATTAGGGACCAACCAATGGGACGTCAAGTTTGTTTGAGATTGCCGTAAAATGGGCTGGATCTACGATAGTTTGCTGCGAGGCTCAAATTCACTCCCAAATAACTTAATTTTTATACCACAAACACAGATCAGCCTAGCGTCCAAATTTTAAACCCATACCTGTAAGTCTCACAGACTTTTATCTCATCAATCTGATCTGAGTGATCGTATGGGCTGTCGCTCAAAATTACAAAGTCGGCGATTTTCCCAACTTCGATTGAACCACGCTTGTATTCTTGAAATACCTGCCAAGCAGCATCTATAGTGTGAGCTCTTAAAGCGCTCGTCACAGACAGGCATTGGCCTTTACCCAACACGCGCCCGGTGAGAGTTTTGCGGTTCACTGCCGTGTGGATCAAATGCAACGGCTTAGTCGGCGTAACCGCTGCATCATTGTGAATGGTGAAACGAACACCTGCTTCTTCTGCCCAGCGCGCAGGAGAAATATTTTGCGAGCGTTCAGGTCCAAGAAAATCTGAGTAATGCTTATCACCCCAATAAAAGACATGCGCAGGAAAGAAGCTGACCGTTACACCAAGCTTGGCACATCTTTCCAGTTGGTCTTTTCGCATAAGCTGGCCATGGATAATGGTATGACGGTGATCATCTTTAGGGTTGTTTTTTAATGCAGCTTCAACAGCATCTAAATACATGTCACTCGCGGCATCGCCATTACAATGGGTATGGTTTTGAAATCCCATATCATGGAGCTTTCTAACTTCGCTGAAAAGATCTTCCCTATCCATATAGGGAAGTCCATTATCTGGCTTGGCACCATCGGCACCCGTATAATATGGTTGCGTAAGGTAGGCAGTACGCATCAAAAAAGAACCATCTGTTAGAAGCTTCCTTGGCCCCAATATTATGTGTCGCGATGGGGGCCAACTTGCCGCTAACCCAGTTGAGGAAAGTTCCGGCTCATCTTCTGATACTGGCAATAAAACCAGATCAATTCCAGGATCATCCTTTGTTGCAAAATCTCTGAACAATTCAAGTAGCGGCAATGCTGTCCAAGAGTTTTGCGCGAGCGTCACTCCTTGAGAGTGGTATTCTTCTACGGTTGCTTCAAAACTCTCTGCAAACTCTTTTTTGCCAATCAAAAAGTGAGTTTCACCCATCTCACCCATTGCTGCAAGGCCTTCCATATACCCATTCAACCGACCATTCTCATCACGCAAATACCGTCCACCTACTGGATCTGGAGTATTCTCATTGATGCCTTGCATGGACAGTGCTAATGAATTGGCAACACCGCAGTGACCCGATGAATGAATTAACCAAATCGGATGATCCACCGAAAGTTCATCTAGCTCATCTCGAGTAGGAAATCGACCTTCAGCAAGGGCAGTTTCGTCGAGACCTGCGCCCATGACCCATTGACCCTTTGGTGTTTGGTCTATCTTCTGCTTTATCTGTTTAAAAACATCATTTAGTTCAGCACATTTCCCTCTAGGAGGCGATGTTAAGTCTGCTCTGTAAAGTGAAATAAAACCAGTATCTGGGAAATGCCCGTGCGGATCAATAAACGCAGGCAACATGGTTTTACCATCAAGATCAATTGCCTTACAATTGCTAGGCATTGATTTTTGAACATCTTCCAAATTGCCACTGGCGACAATGTGTTCTCCTTTGACACCGACTGCCTCCACCGCTGAATTACTTGCATCCATAGTATGAATATTGCCACCAGTGAAAATTAAGCAATTATCCATGGTCCGCATTCTCCCATATTTCTGGGAAACTACATCTGTATGCACTCACTGAACCGCTATTGTTCCATTTCGGAATTTCATGTCGACATGATGATTGAACAAAAGGGCACCTAGTATGAAATTCACAACCTTTTGGTCTATTGAGCAATGAAGGTGGTTCACCTGCAAGTTCGATACGCATCAACTGGGCATCAGGATCAGGTTCTGGATTAGCCGCCAAAAGCGCTAGTGTATAAGGGTGCTGAGGCTTTGAAAAAACGTTATCAGTGTTTCCTTCTTCAACGAGTTTTCCAAGATACATTATTCCAACTTTGTCAGTGATATGCCTCACCACATTTAGATTGTGAGTGATGATCATTATTGCTAATCCAAGCTTATCTTGTAGTTTTGCTAGCAAGTTCAACATTTCCCCTTGAATCGACACATCCAGTCCAGCTGTTGGCTCATCTGCGATCAACAGTTTTGGGTTAAGCGCTAAGGCTCTTGCGACACCAACTCGTCGAGCTTGCCCGCCTGAGATTTGATATGGGTATCTGCCTGCAAATTCGTCCGGGAGCCCAACCATTGCAAGAAGTCTCTTAGCCTCGGCGTTCAGATCCGTATTTTTCATTCCTTGAATTTTAAAGGGTTCGGTAATCAAGGAGCCAATCGATAGGCGTGGTGATAAAGACCCTATTGGATCTTGAAACATCATCACTATTTCTTTTCGAAGTTTTCGAAATTCTTTCTCAGGAAGCCCTTTTAGCTCTTGCCCTCGATAACGTATCGATCCTTCGCTTGCATGATGAAGTCCAGTAATTGCCCGTGCTAAGGTAGACTTACCCGAACCGCTTTCACCAACAATTCCGTAGGTTTGCCCTTCTTCAATTTTTAAGCTTACGCCTGACACAGCATCAATACTGCCCGCACTACTCAAAAGCCCGCTTCGCAGCGAAAAGCTAACCCGCACATCATCAATCTCTAGCAGTGCGCTCATAGTGCGTTCTCCTGTCCAGTTAAATGGCACGCAACAAAATGTTCGGTATTCAAGGAAGAAAATTGTGGTCTTTCTTCGCACGCATCATGCTTCTTTGAGCAACGCTCAGCAAACACACACCCAGTTGATAAATTTACAAGGTCAGGAATTTCACCAGGAATTGTAGGAAGGTTTCGAGTTTTTTCTTTAATATGCCCAGGATCACATTCAAGCAAAGCCTTGGTGTAGGGATGAGCAGGTGAATGAAAGACATCGCGAACAGATCCGCTTTCAACAACCTCTCCCGCATACATGACAACGACTTCGTCGCATAGTTCAGCGATTACACCCAAATGATGAGAAATGAAAAGAATTGAACATCCAATTTCATCTTGAAGTTCGCGCAATCGTTTAATGATCTGAACTTCTAAAGTAGCATCAAGTGCAGTGGTCGGCTCGTCTGCAATCAACAGTGATGGTTTTGCCATTAGGGCCATAGCAATTGCAATTCGCTGACGCATCCCACCAGAAAACTCAAATGGATATTGTTTCAATCTTTCTTCTGCATCTGGTATACCAACCAATGACAGCATTTCTGACGCGCGATTATATTTTTCAACCTTTGATAACCTATCACGAAATTGAATATCGACCATTTGGCGGCCAATCGACAATACAGGATTATGCGTTTGCATAGGGTCTTGGAACACAAGTGAAATATCAGTCCCCAATAATTCACTCATCTGTTGATTGCTAATTTTCAAAATATCGGAATTATGAAACTCAATTTCACCAGATTTTACTGTTGCATTAGTCGCCATCAATTTCGATATGGCAGAAATCAATGTGGATTTACCACAGCCAGATTCACCGACAATACCAACTATTTTCTTATTCGGAATTTGTATTGAGACATTGCGAAGTGCTTTTAACTCTCCGCGCGGTGTACTGTAGCTAACAGATAGGTTTCGAATATCGAGCGTTGGAGTAGACATTATTTCCCCCTGCCACGAAGTTTCGGATCAACGACATCTCTCAATGCTTCACCTAAAAAGGTAAACCCTAGCGTCGTGAGAATGAGTGGAATGCCACCTGCAATAATCAACCACGGTGTATTTCGAATTAGGTTATAACCGTCATTCAATAGTGAGCCCCATGAAGGTGTTGGTGGTTTAACACCCATGCCCAAAAAGCTAAGCCCCGCCTCAAGTCCAATAACAGTTGGAATGTCCATAGCTGCCAAAACAGCAATAGGCCCAATTACATTTGGCAAAATATGAACGCGCATTATTCGGAAAACGGATGCACCAAGCGAACGTTCTGCCTCAATAAATTCACTGTTGCGCAAAGATTGAGTGAGCGTTCTCACGACCCTTCCATAGGTTGGGATCGATGTAACCATGATTACCAGAATGACAGTATTAAGGCTTGGCCCCACAAGGGCAACAACTGCCAGTGCAAACATTACTGTTGGGAAAGAGCGAACCGTATCAAAGAGTAACACAATGACATTGTCTAACCATTTAGGGCCGTAGCCTGCGATCATGCCAAGTATTAGACCTATCGTGATAGCACCACCAATTGTAGGAATTGCAACTTGCAAGGCAACGCGGCCACCCATGATGACCCGAGAAAACGTGTCCCTTCCTAACTGGTCCGTTCCAGCCAAATGTGAAAGGCTTGGCCCTTGCATCCTGTCAGGAATGTTCATTGCAATTGGATCGTAAGGCACAATCCAAGGTGCAAAGATTGCGCTAAACACAATCAATCCAACAATGATCAACCCTACCAAGCCAAGAGGATCTCTCACCAAATGATAAAAGATATCACTTAACTCAGAACGAGATTTTGTTTCATTCATTTTGCCAACATCTGAAGTCATAATTCACCTAGCTCCCTTTCCGTGTTCTTGGATCGAGTAGTGCATTTATGATGTCTGCAAGTGTGGTTGAAGCGACAAAAATTAACGTTGAGAAAAGAACCGATCCCATTACCACCGGGTAATTGCGGGTTGTTATTGAATCGATGACCAGTTTTCCAAGGCCGGGGCGGGAAAAGACGATCTCTGTAAAGACCGCTGCAGAAAGCAGAAATCCCATCCCAACACCGATAACGGTCACAGTTGGTAAAATAGCAAGTCGCAGGGCGTACTTATAAGTTATCCAAGACTTAGGCAGACCAAAAGCGCGTGCTGTTCGGATATGCCCTTCGCCTAATACTTCCAGCATAGAGGCTCTCACTAGTCTGGCAATATACCCAACCCATGAAAGGCCGATGGCCAAGCTTGGCAATACTAGGTGCCAAATTTGATCAGGTAAATTCCCTGGTTCACCTGCGCCAATTGCAGGAAACCATTTTAATTTCACAGCGAATAGAAGCAGTGAATATAACGAGACAACAAATGCTGGAACTGCAATGACGCTAACAGACAATATTCCAGCCAATCTGTCTCCAAGAGAATTTCTATTTACAGCTGAATAACAACCAAGGGTGATGCCCAAAATGGCCGCCCAAGTTATTGAGACAAATATTAGAGCCAAAGTATATGGCAATTGTCCAAATACAATAGCGGTTACTGCCCGACCTGAAAATACATCAGTGCCGAGATCTCCCCGTAACATATTTGTGAAAAATAAAACTATCTGAATTGGGAGTGGCTTATCGAGGCCCATACGCTCTTCTAAGGCTGCACGCAACTCTGGCGTCGCACGAGGTCCTAGCATCGTTGTAATAGGATCGCCCGGGATCATATGAATGATCAAAAACAATAGAGTTACAGCCAAAACCGTTATGATTGCTGCAAGCCCCAGTCTTTTGAAAATGTAACCTATCATAGAGAGAACTCTGTAAAATGAATGATTGTTGAAGTAAAGTAAGGGATGGCAAATGCTCGCCACCCCCAATGTTTAATCGAGAGTTTAGTCTTTTTTGAAGTAGCGATACAAAGGCATCCCATCAGGGCGCAGCGCAGGAACAATTGTGTTTCGATACACATTTGGTGTCGCCTCATGCGTGATGAACTTGTATGCACCAGACTCTTCCATTAGATCTTGCGCACGTTGATACATCGCATCGCGTTTGACCAAATCAGATTCTGATTGTGCATCCTTGTGAATTTTGTCAAATTCAGCGTTTGCGAAACGCTCCCAATTCCAAACACCTGCTTGTTCTGTAATGAACCATGACGTTGCATAATATGGGTCTGGTGTCATTGAGTAGCGGTTTAGTACCAATTCAAGTGTTTTGTCTTCACCCAGTCCCCAGAAGGTTGCTCCTTCGTGTAAATCAACTTCGACTGTGACGCCAATCGCGGCAAGGTTAGCTTGAATGATTTGCGCTGTCGTAACGTTTACTGATTTATTCAGCACTGAGATTTTAAGCGACACATTGCTTTCACCTGATTCAGCCATTAATTTCTTAGCTTTTTCAAGGTTAGCTTCAATGCCTGTCAAAGACTGATCGCGATGGCCAGACAAGCCCGGCGCGATAATTCCCGTTGAAGGTTCAGCGGCACCAAAATACGATGCAGCCATTATTGAAGGCACATCAATAGCAGCTTGTATTGCTTGACGTAGTTTGATGTTCTTAAGTTTTGGATTATCCAAATTCATGCCAACCCAAACATAAAACAATGATGGGAATTCAGCCAACGTACTGTTTGCAGGTAGGTTTGCTTTTAAACGTTCAACTGATCCAAGACTAACCCGCGTAAAATCGAGCTGCCCTGCTTCATATGCAATTTCAGCAGCTTTTTCATCATCAATGTGGAAAATTTGAATTTCATCGAAGGCAGCAGCTTCACCTTTCCAATCTGGGTTTGGCACAAGCGTTGTCTTTTGCTTAGGCTCCCATGATTTGTGCATGTAAGGACCTGAACTTGCGACTGGTTTGGTTTCGATTTTACCGCCCGCTTGTTCAAATGCCTTTTTGGAAATGATATTGCCGGTAATGTAAGGAAGCGTGATGCTCCAAAGAGGTTGGAACGCGTTTTTCAATACGATTGTACCAGTTCTTTCACCTGTCACTTCCACATGATCAAGAGCTGACATGTCAGGTTTGTTTGTCGACTCAAGCTTTTCATCAATAATTCTTTCAAAAGAATATTTTACATCTTCTGCTGTCATCGCACCAAAGCCATTGGTGAAACCCATATCGTCTCTCAATGCAAAATTGATGTGCGTATCATCAACCTGTTCAATCGAAGCAGCAGCATCTAATTGCCAGCCCCATTCACTGCCTGGTTTGAATTGAATAAGTTTGTTGTAAATTGCGCCTTGAATTTCTTCATCTACAACGCCTTGCGAGAATGCAGGGTCCATAGAACGGATATCAGCATAGGAACGCGTTTTTAATACATTACCTGCTGCATTCGCAAATTGCGGCATCCCAACTGCTGCAGTTGAAAGCGCAACTGTAGAAGCACCTTTCAAGAAATGGCGACGATCTATGCCAGTTTTCGTCCATTCAATGTTATTCTTTTTCATAATATTCTCCTTTTTGTTTTAGTTTCATACTTAAGTTTCAAATAGTTTTTAGTGGACCAATCTTGGAATTTTAAAATTCCAGTCACGTGTAAATACTTGTGATCCGTCTTCATACGCAGCTATTTTGCCGACCAGAAAAAAGTCATTCTCATCGCAAGTAACGATAAGTTCGCTTTCAGTACGAACATTCCAACAGTCGCGGACAAACGTGAAGTCTGCACGATATTCTGCGCGCGCAGATGACGGGTTTGCATCATTGATTACATAACGTTGCTCATTTGTGCTGCCATAAGCAAGCCCAGTATTGTCAAATCTAACTTCTCCACCATCAGTTGTGATGTCGTAAATAACATCCCCAGTTTGGATGTTGTGATTGACATGTCGTGCACCCGAAGGCTCTCTAAGTACATGATGTGGTGGTGCGGCGGCAGACACCGCCGGCTCGAATGGCATTGAAATTTCTCCAGCTGCATCCGAATGGCGCACTGGAAGATCAAGTCGCGACGACACAAGTCCGATATCGAGTTCAGCAACCTCTCCAAGGGGCCAGGCCATAGGCCACATCTGAGTTGATATTGCCAACCGTACCCGGTGACCGCGTTTTATACGCCATCCTATATCATTTAGACGGATTGTTACATCCATCCACTCACCAGCGGTTACGCTTGCCAATTGCTCGCGCCCCTCTCGGAGTTTGAGGTTGAGAATGCCGTAAGTGATCAAGGTCGATGCGCCATCAGGTGCCACATCGCAAACTCGTGCAACTAAAAGTCCACAATCGCGATTGCTGGAAACTTTCAAATGCACAAGAGGAGTACCGAGAAGCTCTAACGGATCAGTCAGTGCCGGAGTATCAAAACAAACCGACTTTGCATCATCAACGCGTTGGTCTTGTGGCAGTTCGGCAACCCCTGACCATGGCATATATTCACCACTGGTTAGTCCGGTTGATAAAGGTGAGTTTATTCTGACTGCAGTTCCAGAAGCTGTTGCGTGATCATTCAGGGTGCCTTCGTCAAGCCAAAGGGTACGCCTTTGGATGGATTTTGCAGGCCAGTCAGCTTCTCCGATCCAGCGCCCTGGTCGTTCGACGGAATTTGGTTGCGGTTCGTGACTATCCTGTATGAACGCAGTAAATGCTGGGTCGTCCATGACGCCATTATTTAACCCCTTGAGCCAGTGATCCCACCACTCAAGAGCCAACTGTAAAAAACCAATCTGTGGCCCAGGATTGCCTTGGTTAGGATATGTATGCCCCCAAGGTCCAGAGACAACACGACAGGGAGCCGAAATGTTCTCTAACAAACGGATCATGGTATTGGGCCAACAATCATTCCAGCCACTGATGCCCAGCACTGGGATGTCAATTTTCTCATAGTGCTCGCAGACTGATCCTTGCACCCAAGTCTCGTCACGCAGTTGATGGCGCAACCATTTTTCTGCAAACATGGGTGTTTGCTCAAGGCGTTCCAACCACATGGCTCGCCAGCGATCACCTACCACCTCCGGGTCAGGAGGGCGAATGCAATATCCGAACATTACTCCACCCCAACCAAGGCCTTGGCCCTGGTATCCCCCGACAAGGTAGCCTCCATCATCATAATAACGATCGACAGATGCACAAACAGGGATGATCGCTTTTAAAGCTTCTGGTTGATGGGTCGCGGCTTGAAGACTGGAAATCCCACCCCATGATATCCCCATCATTCCAACTGAGCCTGAGCACCAGTCTTGTTTCGAAATCCAGTCTATTACTTCAACCGCATCCCGCTGTTCACGTGGCAAATATTCGTCCAGCATAATCCCTTCGGAATCGCCGTGCCCGCGCATGTCAGGACGGATGCAGGCGTAACCACGTGCCGTAAACCATGCGTGATTTCGATGGTCTCTGATCGCTGTTGCGTCGCCCTTACGATATGGGATGAATTCCAAAATGGCAGGAACAGGCTCTACTTCAGCATTACAAGGCAGCCAGATTTTAGCAGAAAGACGAACTCCATCCGACATTTCAATCCAAATATGCTCAATGATGTTAAAGTCATGCAAGGCATCTACATTCGCATCAACAAGGGAATTGGCTATTTCTGGCATCGACAACATCCTCAATAAATTAACGTTTGCTGCTGCCTGTCCAGTTGGTCTCAGACAAACAGGTGTTATGAAGGTATTTGTAACGCCAGAGGTAAAACAAGTGAGCTAAGTTTAGCGAAATTAAGCGTATTTATGTTAAAATTGGTGCATATCGCTTAAATTTCTTGATCTTTTATAAAAATTACACAATGCTACAAATTGGGAGGATATCGCCATGGGCAATGAAATTTTTGCGGAAAACCTCAGACTTCTTTGCAGTTATGAAAAATCTGTCTCCGAAGTGTGCAGATCCGTCAACATTAACCGACAACAATTCAGCAAGTATCTCAGTGGTGCTAATCAGCCATCCTCTAATAATTTGCGCCGGATTTGTGACCACTTCCAGGTCCAACAAGCCGAGCTATATTTGCCCTGTGAGGAGTTTTCAGCCCGGATGCAATTTCGCACGTCTGCTGGTGGACGCCCCAGGCCAGGCCAATCAAATCGGCTTCTGCACCGTGCTTTCCCCGGCGACCTACGGGCATTACGGCGGTACCTCGGATATTATATAACGTATTATCATACATTGGGTTGGAGTGGTTACATTCTACGCACTTTAACGTGCGTCTATGAGCATGACGGCATGGTGTTTACCAAAACTATTGACCGGGTTAAGGATCCGGTAGATGGCACTCTTTTTCTGTCGAAGTATGATGGATACGTATCCATGCTTGGGAACAGAATATTTGTAGTTGAGTTCCAGAGTCTGGCTAAGGATGCCATTGTTGAGACTGTATTGCTTCCGGACAAGCGAAGACAGTTATCAATACTGCAAGGCGCCACTATAGGAGCATCCAGCAAACGCAGAACACCTTATTTCTCCAAGGCAGTATGGAAATATCTTGGCCCAACAATTGATCACCGAAAAGCGTTGAAGGCTATCGGACTTTTGCCGATTCATTCTCCACTCTTAGACCCCAGAATAATGCAAACGCTTGGTGAACAGCCGATACTTGAATGAGCCTATGGCTTCGGAATACCGTTGGGGTGGCCGGCTTTGCCTGAGCCGCAATAACGTTCAGGTCATTGGTGAACTGGAACCGGGATTGTTTTCAGCCTGCTGTCAAAATGGCCTTGGCACCGCAAAAGGCACATTGGCAGGCGGCCTCGCAGCCGATCTCGCGCTCGGTCGATCATCGCCCGCGCTGTCACGGGCCTTATCCGCTGACGCCCCAAAGCGTTTACCGCCAGAACCGATCTCAAGGCTTGGTGCAAACCTGTACCTACGCTGGCAAGAAGGGCGTGCTTCCGGCGAACTTTAGCCAGAGGTATTTTGCGAGACAGCGCCCTTGCTCGTTTTTCGTGAGATTCACAACGTTGGCCAAGATAGAAAAGCGGTTATCTGAAGGCGAACCAAGTGTTAATCAATCAAGATTGCCAGAAGAGTTAGATTACAAATTAGAATTTAGAATTCAAAACAGATAATTTTTCCACTTTTTAATTTAAATCTCATTTGGTTATTATTTAAACCATCAAAATTTTAGCGTATGAAAGTAAGTGGTGGGCGACCCTGCACTACCAGTGTGTACACTTTAGCCATATTTTGTTGACCTAAGTGCTCCCATAAAAAATAACGGGGAGCACCTACCAGTCTAGTTCCGCTAAAGATTTTAGTCCGTCCGCT
>Ga0228636_1000389_pt1 | contig 11875 bp, 7 predicted proteins | sample 45DmetaG_FD_182709 | JGI IMG/M metagenome (GOLD analysis project Ga0228636, IMG submission 182709) | Seawater microbial communities from Monterey Bay, California, United States - 45D | ecosystem: Environmental > Aquatic > Marine > Coastal | place: USA: California | collected 2016-11-03 | reverse complement strand
GTTTCGTCAAGCGTTTTTTAGCTAATGTTGCTGTTGTATGTTTTGGTGCGTGAATAGTCATCATTCTTAACTTCTCGCCATTTTGCAATCTAATTAAATCTTTCTTAGATAACCACTTTTGATGTTTACCTTTGTAAATCCATTCTGCAAGATGCGGTGAGTTTTTACATATTCTCACGTTCTTGAGTTTGACTGCTACTTTCTTGTTCTTTTGCTTTGACATTACAAATATTCTCCAAATTTCTGAAATGGTATTTTAACTTTCTTTGTATAAAATACTTGAACGATATTTCGTTTGTCGCCAAAATACCTATTCTCTTGTGATTTAAGATATTCTTCTTTTGTCATTTCTACGCATCGATGAATATTATATCCTTCTTCTTCTTCTATTTCAATATATACATTATCTGATATATTACTTGGTCTGTATATAAAAGTGTTATAGTTTTCCATTAGAATCCCCTTCTGAATGATATTTCATCGTTGTATTGATATCGTTCAAACGCATAATATATTTTCTTTTGAAAGTTATTTTGTTTTGGTTCGAGTTTTAGCACTTCTTGATAATAACCTACATTCATAAGCAAGTGCCAATCGTCACCTTTCTCTTTCCATACGAGTCCCATCAATGATGGTAAATTTGCTTTTGCTTTATTATTCTTCTCGTAGAAAGTTGTAATTACTGGAGTAAAGTCCCAGCCGACTTTATTTGTTAATTGTAAGTCTTCACGCTGAGACTTGAATGTATTGAATAGATCGTTATCAAAGTTCGTTTTTAAGTAACGCTTAGTTTGAGAAGGTTTACGCTTTGCTGTCAGTTGAGTTGCAAGATGAAACCAGTTACCTGATGTCTGGTCTGTCTCTATACGCACCAGCAATCCCAACGAATCTTTAGTTGGATCTCGGTTGTCAAATAAATCTACCTGAATGGCAAACATATTTTCTTTTCTTAAAATGTCCATTTATATCTCCTATAATGTTTCTGTTATTAGTTTCTCAGAGAGGTCCGTAGGACAAATGATTAGTCTCAAAGACTACACTTCGAAGAAGTGTTACTTTGGTTCTAATTATTATTCTTATTCTTATTCTTATTAATATAAGCACACCCTGATTTGACATGTAACTATATTATCATATATAATTTATCTTGTCAAGCAAAAAATAACCCCACTAGAGAACTTCGAAAACTCTAGCAGGGCTATTAAACATCAACTTTTAGTCAGGAGATAAAAGATAGTGTCAAGTCTATCTTTTATATAAAATGTCAAAAACTAGTATCCCCATATTAGTCTCTAACAATAGTATTTAGCTTATAAATTCTAAGCTAAGATATAGTCTAATAAGAAACATGAAACAAGAAAAACTTATCAAACTATATAAACAGTATATCACATAAATGCGATAGCGTCAAGTCTTTTTGCTAATAATTTTTTACTTTTTTTAAACTCTGCTGGTAAGAAAATTTCCCATACTGATGGGTCTTGTATACAAAGTTTCAGTTCTGATCCAGCAGGTATCAATCGAACTTGTTCTTTTGGTAATCCTGCTTTAACTAAAATCAAACCACCCCATTTGTTTTTGTTAACAGTGTTTGCATTTGCTCGTATTGGAATGTGTGATCTGTTTCTAATATGTGATGCTTTAACACGCATCATTTTCGGTATGTCTAAGACTTCATACATCGTTGACCTCATCGAAAGCGTCCCAAAGTTCGCCCATCTCATCTACCATCCAAGCATATATTTGTTGCCGTTTTCGGTCTAAGTGTCTGAACTGTGCTATAAACTGATGAAGTTCTTCTAAGTCTACGATACCCATTTCACGGTGTTGAGCAAGCATAAGATCGAGTTTCATTACGATATATGCTTGCTTCATTTGTCTATTTTTATTCCAAGTCATATTTTACCTATTAACTGAGTTGTTAATGATATTTATGTAGTTACCACTTTACCTTATCTGCCCAATATGCTCCTGACATCTTGCCCTTTGCAATATTCTTAGCATGTCTTGCTTTAAAAGATTTACGCTTATCTTTGTCTGCTTGACTTTCATTCTTCTTTGGTGGTTTGGTCTTTGCACCTTGCTGACCGAAACGAATTAGTTTTACCTTATCCCCTTCTTTAGCAAGAACAACATGTGACTTAGTTGGATGATTAGGAGTTCGTTTTGGCTTGTTGAAACCTTCTAACCTATTCTTTGAAAGTCTAGGATCTTTTGCCATTATGAAGCTGCTACTGCGTAACTCGATGTGCTATCTTGAAAATACTCCCAACCACCATTAACAGAATAAATCGGTTTATACTTATTTGCACCTGCTCCATCTGTTGTTAAGAATGCAACCATACCGTTTGTTGAGGAATCTGGATTAGATGGTAAGTCAGCATATGCTGTTGGTTTAAGTCTTAGACCTGTCAATGGGATTGAATTAAGTTCAATTGCATCTGTGTTTTCAACTTCAAATTTATCGTGCGACACATCTAAAACAGAACTATACGATGGTGTTCCAGAAACTTGTGACACTGGAGTGAATAATAACTGAGATTCCCAGTTATTTGAATCTGTATAATCTTTAACCATAGCTACAACTGATCCGCCGTCTATATATCCATCTGATCCAGAAATTCTTGTCCAAAACCCTGTTCCCTGTCCTACGGTGAGTGCGTCTGAGAATTCAGTCTCAAATATTCCTATTACTTTACCGCCGAGACCTGTTTGATTTGTGCGTTTAAATAATACTTGATCAAAATTATCGTTTTGGACAATCAATGAAGAAATATCTAAATCAGATATATTTAATGTTGTTGCATTGATTGTAGTAGATGTTAATGTGTCTACTGACACTGCAACGTTTCCGCTTGCATTAGACATACCATCGGTAAGTCCTAATGTTGTAAAGTTCGCATCAAATTCATTTGCGTCTAATGCTGAACCTTTGTTTCCTCTTAGTGTAATTGTCATTTTATTTTCCTTTACAATCCTGTTAAATCTATTGTAGCTAGTTTATAACCACCATCTATTCGTGAAGACCCACCTTCATTTACCATAAAATATACTTTTGTTGGGTCTATTCTATCTACTGATACGTGAACATCCACTGTCAGGTTTTGATCACCATTTGTCCAATTTCCATATGTGCTTCTGAATTTCGTAACAATGTTACTTCCCCCGACTTCAAAAGGTCGGTGTGAGGTTTTGAAAACGCCCAATGGTCTAATATCTATTGGCATCAAATCCACCCATATATTATAATTTCCAGTGCCGTCATCAATAGTTCCATTCTTGTCTACATACACAATATTTCCACTTGGTAATCTTAAAAAGTTTTCTACGTCATAAGGTATCTGTGTTTTTAAATTCAATACTGGATTATCAAGACTTGGCTGTGTTGCACTTGCAAATTTATTACTGGTGATCAAAGGGTCATTTTTGCTATTCACTACATCACCACCTGCTAATAAAAATCTATCTTCATCGTCTCTTACTGGAAAAATGTAGCCGCAATTTTTCTGTGGTGTTCGTCTTGCCCAGCCCCCATACCTTGACCAATACGACTTCGTTATTTTGTATTTCGGCTTATTATTTATTGGAATTCCATTAGCGTCAGTCGCAATACTTGTCTTGTCATTTTCTAAAATATAACATTTACTACGATAATCGTAACTGTTTGTGTATGTTATGCAAATAGTTTTTGGTCTATAAAATAAGAAATTATCTATTTTATAAGATTCGAAATTACCGATAGCATAATCATAACGACCACTCTTTTTATCAATTTGCCCGCCACTAACATTTTCTGCGCTCAACAAGTCTACTTCCCAATTACTTGAGTAATGTTCTTTAGTTTCTTCATTAAACACAAATTCACTACCTGCAAGATTCAAAACCCCATCACTTGAAATAAATTTGTAAGCGTAACTACCATCATAGTTACTATCTTTATCATTCCTCAATTCAGCAAACTTTTCATCTGTATCTGGCACATCTCTGAATATTGTAGCAGTGCAAAAATCGTCAACCGTTTTATCCATAAAGTTGTTGCGATTCCAATCGCCTGAGAAAAATTTTGCAGTTTTCTGTTCAATATCAGATGAGCCGAACCACATTGTTGCATAGTCGCTTATATGATTATCGGCAGTCATTTCACCGCTTGGATATTTCCTTGGAATACGAGTTTCACTTCTAAGTCGAAATGCAGATGTAAATGCAATTTCTAAATTTAACCCATCGTTTTTACTTTGTTTTCCAACTCTTTGTATTTTATCCCAGTCTGGCGCTCTAAGATAGCGGCGAGACGTGCTGTGATTATATCCAGCCATCGATGTTCCGTCATCATTTAATCCATACGGAGTGTTGAATGAATACGGTAAATCTGTTTGATATTCGTGGTATCGGTGTGTATGACTATTCATCTGATTAAAAGCATATTTGTTTTGTGATACCCAAAAATGAGAACATAATACTGCATTAGACTTATCTGTATCATCTTGGTGAAGTAAATTATCTGGAGATAACGTAAATGCGCCCAAATCATCACCGCTATCATGAGATGTCATAGGGAGATGATTGTTGTATGTATCATAAATTACTCTCTTGGATGGGTCTCCATATTGATCACTCGGAATAGATTTATCAATATATGGAGAACTCTTTGATATTATTTCATTATAATTAATTGATAATTCTCCAATCAGACCAACCTCGTCTATCATCGTTTGTAGTATATTATCTTGTTCGCTGTCATTATTATTGTATGGTTTAATTACATATGCACTAGAAATAGTTTCTGGTTCAATTTTATAATTTCGTTCAGAACTCTTGACAACATAATTTTCGCTGGTTCTGGATTTTGTGCCTTCAACAACATGGAATTTAATCGATCCCATCATAAAAGTATGAGGTTTATTAAGATCAACTTTTCTATTATTAGGGGTTGTCTGAAATCTCCATACCTGAGGCACGTCAAATTCTATATTATCAGGTATCACCTTAACATCTATTTGTTTTACCTCTATTGAATCTCCTGTTAATTGTGATGCCGTAGATAATTTTGCTGTAACGGGATCGGTCATGTCCTTATATTTCCATATCCACGGTTTATGTCTATTTTGCGCAATGCGGAACATATTAGCCCCAAGAGAATCTTCTGTGATCTCCCAATTACCTGTGTTCCGCACATCTTTGTATGAAAATGTCTGGACAACATCGATTTCTTTGATTTTTTTTATATTTTTGTTTAACATCCATACTTCTTCATATTCTTCAAAGTATTGAGTTAACGAGTAGACGTTGTTACCATAATAACCGTTGTAATAACCATAAAGCTCACTTCTCACTGGATTAATTAATTCAGAGTCATATTGGTATGCTGACGGAGTGTCACGATATTTAAATAAGATTGTATTTTCTTCTAAATTTTCAAGTATTGTTCCATCGCCTAATTTTCTACCAATTCTAAATATTACCGAATATGTTGTATCGTGTATAGCCGTAGTATCTTCTGGGATGTTAATTAAATCAGACAGCCCATTTTTAAATTGATTATGGAAGTTTTGTTTTGTTAGATACCCGTAATCATTTATAGTTACATCACTTGGAAAATTATGCCCAATAACTTTTAAATTATAGAGAGTGACAGCTCCATTGATCTGAGAATTATCGATAATATTAAATGGTTGTAAATAAACTTCTACTGGTGTATCAGTGTCCGCTTTCTTTTTATATTCTTGTAGATATTTCGATGTTGGTATTTCTCCAGTAGCAGTTTTAGCGTTGTCATGAGTGATATATTGAATTTGTGAAGTAAAATCAACCTCACCAACATTATTTCCTTCGACTATCACGCCATTAACATTGTCTGCTTGTAGTTCGTTGTATTTGTTATCTAACCATCGTTCTTGTGTGTATTCTACTGTTACATCGGAATTTTGGTCTGGAAATGTATCTATCAATGTATTTCTTACGATAGAATTACACTCGTCTCTACTTCCAGTAAATGTCATTTTTGTAGATTGTGTCAAAAAAACATCACTCTCTAATACATCTGTAGATGTATATCCATTGCCATCAAAATAAATCTGGTCAGATGGATTAAAATTTAAAGTAGTAACATAATGCAATGGCAAATTATCAATATTAATAAATTCTGCACCATCTAAATTTTTCAATGATGTTAATTTAAGTATCTCTTGATCTTGATCGTCTTCGAAATAAAATCTGTTTATTAAATCTTGTTGGTATTTTGCAAACGAAGAATTAAACGACATATTAACAAAAGATACTCCATCTGCATGTGTGATGTTATCTGTTTCTTGTTTTTGATAATAATGTATATTAAAACTCGTAGTGAAATTGAATGTAGGTATATACTCAAGTGTTTTAAGTGTTTGATTTAAATCTGTTTTGCTACCTGTTAAAGTTAAACGTTTAGCATTCGCATCCCAAGATTGCGTTGATGCTCCAGAATTATTAGCACGTAAAAATCCTTGCCCATTTGAATCTAGTGTGAATTGTAATGTATATTGCTTGTCTGTTGCTCTATCAGTTATTTTATACATATCATATAACAGTGTGATTCTTTCTTCACCAAATTCTATATTATCAGGTGATACATAAAAATCGTTATGTGCTTCGCCCTTTTCGAAACTAGTAGATGTGGTATAGTCTAAAAATCTTCTGTAATATTCATCAGTTGGTGTTCCACGCTCTAATCTATATTCTACTCTAAATGGTTGAGTTGCAGTAAAATCTACAGATGGTGTCATAGTTAGATTATCTAAGACCTTTTGCATTGTAGATTTCTTTGTTGTTATAATTAGCGGATCGCTAATCGTTCCAGAACCGCTGTATTGAACTGTTTCATGTAATTCTTCAAAAAAAGAAAACTGTATATCACTAGATGCAACTTCTGAATGATCTTCGTATTTTGACCGTAATGTTAATGTGTAGTCAGCTTGAAATGCAGGAAGTAGTGGATCATCACTAGCTGTATCGTTAATAAAAATGTTAGAACTAAAATATAAAGTAGCATCATCTTCTTGCCACGGAATAGCACCAAAATCATCATCACGTATTGTTATATCAATTTGTGGAGAAGATGTCATTGTAAAAATACCAGTAGACGGAGTTTCAAATGTTAAGTCTCCGCTTGTTCTCTCTACTGTTACGTCCATAGTAAATGATTGATCAAAATCAACAGCAGGAGCATAATACATTTTTTCAAGCGCATCATTTAACTCATCTCTAGTTCCAGTAAATGAAATTATTTCGTCTGGAAGATAAGATTTTACTACATTTGTATTTTCTGTAGCTAAATCTCCTGAGTCTGATACCAATGAACTAAATGAAAAATCTACTCTAAAATTTTCGTTTACTGGATGGATAATACGTAGTGGATTATTGTGTCTGAAATAATAGACTTCATCTTCGTTCCAATTATGTGTTACATCAATGTTATCTACTTCTTTTTCTTCTTCACCAGAAACATCTACTATCTGTTGCGCAGATGCATATGAAGAATTAATGTCTGAATTTTCAAAGTAAAAATCTACAGTAAATGTAAAATCACTATTGAAATCTGCAACTGGAACAAATTCTAATCCGCTTAGTGCGCCTAAAAAAGTGCCATAATCTGAATCTATTATTGTTAATACACCAGATTGATATGTTTCTGTATCTACTGTTGTAGTAGTTCCGAAAGATGTTGCTCCACCTTGACCAGTTGAATCTAGTGTGATAACTACTTTATATGAATTAACTTCTGACAAATCGTGTCTATTTGAGAACCTTACGCTTGATAGATCAAACGTAGAAGTAGTGTCTTCTTTAAAACTTTGATTTGGTAATGTTGTTGCATTTAAAGTTTGTGTGTGCCATATTGACTTTGTGTAATACGATCCTACTACGCCATCTGTAATCTCAAGGCGCATATCAAATGTTTTTGTCGTATCAGAATAGCTTCTAAATGTTAGATTATCTAAAAAAGCCTGTGCTTCAGATACAGAACCAGTAAATTTAAATTTTTCATTTTCTGCATCTGATCTTTTGTCTCCGATATAATAGTTTTCTAAATCTACAAAATAACCTACATTAGAAGTTTCATTACTTGAACTATTGAACTTTTTAAATTCACATGATACAGTTACATTCTCTGTGTCTGTTCCGTGTGAAATTATTCCAAAATCAAGTTCTTTTCCGTTTTCGCTGTGGTATAAAGTATCACCTATATCTTCATGCGTTGGAACAGTTGACCAATATGGGCGTTGATTTCCGTAGCTAGGTTCTACTGGATTAAATACAACATTAACGTTTGCTACTGTTTGATACGAATTACTAGGATCAGACAATAACAGAGTAAATTGAGTATCTCCAATTGCATCTGGTTCTTCATCTGGGTAAAAGTTGTAGTAGTCACCTGTTGTTAGATTCTCTCTAAATTCAGCAGGATTAAACCCATTTAAATTTTTTAAGCTGTAAGGTCTAGAACTTGGTTTGTCTGCTGGAAAAAATTTTAGCTGAGATAAAACACTATCTACATCTTCGAGTGTGCCCTCGCATACCCACTGATTTCTTGTCTTATTGTATACTGATATTGCTGTTCCAACTGAAGGAGTCAAAATATGACCAGTGTCATCCCAGTTACCACTATCATATGATAATGTTACTTTTACTTGATCGCCTGCGCTGAAAGTGCCACTGTAATTTTCAGCAATTTCTGTGTTTCCGTAACCGAAACTTATCTCCTGAAAAGGAGTGTATTGTATATTTGATTTCGCTAATGCCATTTATTTCTCCGCTAGACTGTGTTTGCCCATATTCTAGTATATTTATCTGGGTCATGTTTCTGTGCTGTGACAGCATAAATGCCATCTTCTGACTCTTCAATCGCAATTACACGATAGTTTGCTTCTAGTGTTCCGCTGTAAACGTTTGCTACTGCATCAACTTGGAATGTTCCTGCAAGCATCAGTGCAGATGTTCCATTAACTGAACCCTGTTGAATATTACCAGATGTATCTGTTACTGCAATTGTGCCAACTCCGCAATCTCTATCTAATGTAAGTGTTGCGCCGACTGCTGATACACGTGCGCCAACTGTTGTTGTGTCTACTCTCAGTCCGTCATTCAAGTGAATTAGATCACCTGGTAGAACATCAAAATGATCCCAACCTGCAATGTAAGTTACTGTCTCTGCATTTGATGCTTCTGTTTCATACATCCACGCACCATGCCATAATGCCATTTGTTTGTTTGTGCAACCTGTTAATTCAATGCTTGTTTCACGCTCACCATACTTAGCGATACTTGCAGTATTTTTATATTGAACGTTTTCTGTTCTAAAATAGTTTGCAGGATTATTCCACGTGACGTTAATCACGTTAAAGATATTGTCAATCGATCCACTTTGATACATTATGTTAGCGGCACTTGTTTGATTGACTAGTTTCTTAATTGTTGGTGTGTAAGTTGACCAAGCAAATGCTCTACCATCAAATACTAATCTTGGATTACCATTTAAATAAACAAACTTAGCAAACATTGCATCAGCTATTTTCTGTAGTGCCTCGAACTTAGATTCAGCACCATAAATGATACCATTAAAACGTGATACAGGAATCAAAGGCTGTCCAGAGTCTGGTGCAAGATTTGTCCATCTTGCAGCAAGATAGATATCTTCATACAAATCTGCTTTTTGTTGATCGTCTAATACAATGTCGTTACCTAGACCAAATGTCGTATTTGTAAGATAATCAAAAAATACCCAAGCAGTATTTGATGACCATCCTTTTGTTGATGTGTAACCTGCTGCTTGCCAATCATCAAATGATACACCAATATTTGATGGTTCTTCTATTTGATCACGTCCGCCAATAAAGAAACCAATCTCACTTAGTGTTGCTTCACCATCACCTTGTTCTGGTCTGTATTTGATCTGAGCAAAGGAAACATCTGATGCATCTAATGTATTTGTAAATGCTAATGCTGGGATAAACTTGCCTTTAATATTTTTAGTAGATTGCTTTGGTTGTGTGACACGACTTGGTGAAACACCACCTGCAATCTCTGTTATTGTTGCATCCATTGTGCCAGTGTATGTTGGTAGAATGCCGTTGTAGCTGTTACCAAGACCTACTGGACCAGTGCAAGTAACTACGTTTCCACTAACTGTTGCTGTCCAATTTGGGATACTTGAATAACTTGTAATTGCTTCTGCAATCAACGTTGCTGTTGCATCATTGCTTGTTGCACCTGTAATGCTATTCATGATTGCTTTACCACGAACATACGCATCAAATGTGCCTACATAATCATTTACTGTGATTGTAAATGTTGGTGCAACATATTCTGTAACTGCTGATGAACGAATAGTTCTGTTATCTAAACTCGAACCGTTGGTGTTGACTTTGGAGATAGTTAATGTAAGAGCAACATCACCAATCGTTGCTGTTGTGCTTGAGAATTCTATTCCACTGTCTAAACAAGTTTGTATGTTTGGATTTGCGCCAATTAAAACTAAACTTGATGTATTCTGTGTTGAGCCTACACTAACTCCTACTGGCACTGTAACAGCAAAAAGTGTTCCTTGTGAAACAGCAATTGTTAATGTGTCTGTAGATGATGGGTCATCATTTGTAACTTCGATAGTCGGTAATGTAACTGTTGTTGCCACGCCATCGCCAGGATAAGAACCATCTTTACCTGTAACAAAAGGAATTGGGGCTAATGTAGGAACTGTAACTGAACCTTGTGTTCCTGCACTACCACCAGAACCGATAGCACCTGCCGCACCACCATTACCTGATGAACCTGAACTACCAGTTGATGCTAATCCATCTTGCACAACTAATGGATCAGGTGCGCCATTTGCTTCGAACTCGCCTGTAATGAACTGTGTGTATTTTCTGTTGTTTTGTAAATCGTATGAATCTGATTCTGTATCTGCAATGTGAGATTTAAAGCCATGATCTGGTTTGAACAATTGATAAGCACTTTGGGTTAGTGTGCCTTGTTTATATAGACCTGATATATCCATTGGCTTTGCAACTTCTACTGCATGTAGATATGTGTCTGTTGAGATTGTAAACTCATCATCTGAATCTTTGTTATCGAACCAAGCATATACTTTAATTGTGTTTGTTGCTTTTAAGATTTGATCTGGGTAAGTTGTTAGATAATCTGATAGACTGTAATTCTTAAAGTTATAATCATCTAGCACTGTAGTATTACATTCGTTTGCACCTGAGATAGAATTCGGTTGTGGTATTCCATCTATACGTGAACGACTACCTGCATTCATAGACATTGGTGCGATAGACTTTGTATGTTTATAACCACCATTCTTTCGATGTGATATTGAATAACTACTTTGATCTAAGATGAACTCACGCTCACTCGCTGTGCCTTCACAAAGAGTTGTTGTTAAAACATAATAAACTCTAACTGAGCCAGTGTCACGTGTAGTAGTCGTTGCAGATTGTCCGTCTGGTGCAAGTTCTACATTTGGTGTTAAATCAGAGCAGTCTAAGTTACCACTACCTGTAATCGGACGTTCTGTTCCACATAGTGTTATTGTTCCATCTACTGTTGTAGATACTGTTTCAAATTCTTTGTAGATACCTTCTGGGAAGAATGTTGTTAAATCAATTGTGTCTACTGTTTCATCTACATCTGCAAAGTCAATTTCTGTTATAAAGTATGGTAGTGTTTGATCTAGTCTGCGTAGAGGCGCACCTTTACCACTTACAACATCCGCACCAGCACCTGTCGGTGATGTTATAGTTGTTGTCGTTTTTAGTGTGCCAGCTGTTTCTACGTGTGTTGGCGGTGGGTTCCATTGTGTATAAGTTTTTGCAATAGCACTAGTAGCACCACCACCAGT
>Ga0228636_1000387_pt1 | contig 11895 bp, 13 predicted proteins | sample 45DmetaG_FD_182709 | JGI IMG/M metagenome (GOLD analysis project Ga0228636, IMG submission 182709) | Seawater microbial communities from Monterey Bay, California, United States - 45D | ecosystem: Environmental > Aquatic > Marine > Coastal | place: USA: California | collected 2016-11-03 | reverse complement strand
TATTTTTAGTTAATAAGTACCTTAATTATATTAAACTTACAGATACTTTTAGCTTGAAAAAAGCACACAAAAAGTGGCATTTTAAATAATATTGAAAAATAATCATTTGATGAAGAATACACACATAATATCGCATTCAATTTTCTTAAAATTCTGTTATTTTTCTTTAATTATACTACTAGTTTCGTGTAAAGCAGATGCCAAAAAAACAACTACTAAAAAAGAGGTTACTACAAATGTAGTATCTACTAAAACAGAAAATACAACCAATAATAAACGTATTGTTGTTTTTGGTGATAGTTTAACTGCTGGCTATGGATTAGAAGATGTAGAAGATGCCTACCCTGGATTATTACAACAAAAAATAGATAGCTTACAATTAGGATATACTGTAATAAACTCTGGTATAAGTGGAGAAACTACTGCTGGAGGTAAAAATAGAATTGATTGGGTTTTAAATCAAAAACCAAGTGTTTTTATTTTAGAATTAGGCGCAAATGATGGTTTAAGAGGTGTCCCTTTAACTGAAACAAAAATGAATTTACAATACATTATAAATGCTGTGAAAACCAAATACCCTTCCACTAAGATTGTATTGGCAGGCATGAAAATTCCTCCTAATTTTGGTCAAGACTATACTAATGAGTTTAAAAGTATTTTTCCTGCTTTAGCACAAAAAAATCAAGTTGCATTAATTCCATTTTTGCTAGAAAATGTTGGTGGAATACCAAGTTTAAATCAGTCAGATGGTATACACCCAACTGCAAAAGGACATAAAATATTAGCAAAAAACGTTTGGGAAGTATTAGCGCCTATTTTGAAGTAAATTCTAGTTTATCTACTTCTTCATCAGTAATAAATTGCTTGTATTGATGGTAACGTTCAAAGATTTGTCTTACGTAGTTTACAGGTTCTGTTCCTCTAACATACCCATATTTTATAAAATCTCTATTATAGTTTTTAGGAAAACGCAATTCTAGAAGCATCTCTGCTACATTATTTTCCCAAACTGTAGGATCTAAATTATTAAAATCTGCAAGACGTTGAGCATCTCTAACATGTTCATAGCCAAAGTTAAAAGAAGCTAATGTAAATTTAATTCGCGTTTCATCATCTTCTATATCTTCAAATCTATTGTACAAAATATTTAAATAAGTAGTGCCTCCTCGTAAACTTTCTATAGGATCAGAAACATCTTTAATACCTAATTCTTTTGCGGTTGCTGGCATAACTTGCATTAAGCCTCTTGCACCTGCCCAAGATTCTGCTGATGGATCAAATTTAGACTCTTGATATACTTGTGCAGCTAATAAACGCCAATCCCAACCTAGTTTTTTTGTAAAACGCTTAATTAAATCATCATATTGGCTAATTTGATTATTATTTAAGCTGTAATAATCACTTTTTACTCTTCTTCTATAAAAACGTTTATTTTTAAAATACTTATTGTAAATAACAAAGTAGCTTGTTTTTTTGCGCTGTTTACGAATCCATTTATTTACTTCTTCTTTAAATTTTACAGATTTTTTACGAGTAACCCACGCAATTCTTTGAGAAAAAGAAATAGGTACATCTACTTTTAAAATAGGATTGCTTGCAGCATTAATTCTAGCTAAATTTTCGTCTGCAATAGTGTATTTTATTTTACCCTCTGCAACCATATCTATTATTTCGCCTGTAGAAAGCTTTCTATCTAAATAATTAATATGTATTTCACCTCCCATTTCGTTAGATAAACTTACAATACGTTCATAATATGACGAGTTTTTTCTGATAGAAACAGTATCACCAATTAAATCTAATGGATCATCTATTAAATGCTTTTGTAGGGTACTCCAAGATAATTTTCTAAAATTATCTGGTTTTTTTTGAACTAAAACCTGCTTTGTTAAATACAAATAATCTGTAAAGTCTACTTCCCACTTTCTTTGATTGGTAATAGTCAAACCATGTGCAATAATATCTACCTCTCCACTATTTAATACTTCGAATTGTGAATCTAAATCATCTGAAACTATTATTTCTAACTTTAAGTTTAAGTGTTTAGCCAGTCTTTGTAGCATTTCATACTCAAAACCCATGGGTTGCCCTTTGTATAAAAAATAACTGGTACTACTATAAACTACCAAAGCTCTTAAAACTCCTTCTTCTTTAATTTCTGGTAAGTCTCTTGGAGAAGAATTAGCAACAATAGCATTATAAGCCTCTTCTGTTTTTAAAGCTGTTTTATCAGAATTTTTACAGCTATATAAACAAAGAAAAGCAATAGAAAATAATATAATGATTAGTCTATTTTGCTTTACTAGCATATTTAAAAATACGATTTTAATTTATAAAAATCAAAATATTTATAATTGGCTACTTATTAATCATAAAAAAACTCTAAGAAAGTTCATTTAGGGCTGAACTCTTTTAGAGTTTTAATAATCAAACCAAATTTACAATGTAAACTTTTTCTAGGGACTTAGGGGTGTTTGATAGTATTATAGGGGTCTGTATTTATTTTTAGGGTATTTTTTAACAAGCAATATAATATTTAACATCAATATTCATGTAGCTTTTAACTACACCTCTATCATTTAATTCATCCATTATATTATATAAAGATAAAATCATAGATACATTTTCAACTCGTCTTAGAATTTCAAAACTTGTTAAAGGTTGATTTTTAATTTCGTTTAAAACTGACACCTGTTCTGGAGTAAAATTTTGATTATTCATGACAATGATTTTTTAATTACACTATAAAATTACTACTAAACTAAGCTTGTTTTTAAAATATTAGATAAATGGAAAGTCTTTTAATATGAATGGTACTAATTTGAAGATAAACGAAAAAAACGCTGTTTTATCACTTTTTTCATGATTTAAACAGCGTTTTTAAAATGTTTTTTTGCCTTTATTAAGCTACATAATGGTATTTAGTATCCTGTTTTACATAAGATTTTAAAATACCTTTATTACTTAATTTGTCTAAAATATTATACAAAGATAAAATCATAGAAACATCTTCAACTCTTTGTAAAATTTCGTAACTAGTTAGATGTTCTTTTTGTACAGCGTTTAAAACGGACTGTTCCAAATCATTAAGATTTGTTGTTTTCATAGGAGTAGAAAGTTTATTTATACTAATTTGTTTAAAATAAATATATATTATTTTTTTAAATAATTACTTTATCTTGATATAAATTAACTACATATGATGTTACAATTCTCCTCTTGCAGGATAATTTTCTTTTAAAATATAATCGATTCCGTTTAAAATATCTTTAAAATTAGGTCTCCCAAAAGGCATAGATTGTATAGATTCCCAGTATAATTTTTTGTTGGTATCTAATATAAAAAATACAAGGATTCATTTCCTTTTTCTAGACGTTATAAAATACACACCTGTTAATAGTACTAATGAGGCAATAATTGATTGAGTAGATAATTTTTCATTTAAAAACATCCAACCTAAAAACAATGCAATCACTGGGTTTACATATGCAGAAGTTGATACTTTTTCTGGTGATACATTTTTTAGTAAAAAATTAAATGCAGTAAAGGCTACAATACCTCCAAAAACAATTAGAAATAGAATTGAAAACATTACTTCTCTACTCCAATCTTTTATAGGCAACCATGTTTCATGAAAACTTAAACTCATGCCTAGTAAAACAAAACCAGCTACCAACATTTGGTATCCTGTAGTTACCATAAAGCTTTTTGGTAAGTCAGCTTTAGCAACAAATACACTTCCATAACTCCAACTCAGCACACAAGAAAGCATCATAAAAATACCTAATAACATATCTTCTGATGTTATTAGTTCTTTCTGGGAAATTAGTAAATACATTCCAGAAATCCCTAAAACAACACCTATTATAGACTTTTTTTGAAATGGCTTTCTATCTATTAATCTTAATAAAAGCAAAACAAATAAGGGTTGTGTAGAAGCTATTAGCGCACCAAAACCACTATCAACATATTTTAAAGCCCAAACAAAAACCCCATTACCATATATTAAAAAAAAGAAACTAGCTATTATAGAATTTATGAGTTGTTTTCTTGAAATTTTTAAAGGTTGTTTTAAGATAAAAGCCAATATAAACATTAAAACACCTGCTACAAAAAAACGAATTGAAGCTAAATATAAAGGCGACAATTGGCCAACAGCAATTTTATTAAACATATATGTAGAACCCCACACTACATAAATGGAAATAAACGCTAAAACAATGAGTACTTTGTTGTTTTTCACTTAAAATAATATGGAGTAAAAATACGTTGAATTAACCTATTTTTTTAAATAAAATTAAATAAAAAACATAAGTGTTAACTATTTAATATTTTTAACTATTAAGCTTATTTTGATAGTATTATTTTAAAATTTAAAATTAGATATTATGTTATATTTAAAATAATTCTTAATTTGCTGCAGATAATCAATTAATTTAAACTTTCTACAAATGAAAAAGATTCTTGCATTTATTGTCTTTTTACTATTTCTGGTTTTAGCTTGGTATAGCTGGGGATGGTATAAAACAACTGTCGTTTGTTGTGAGCAATCAGAAATTCTTATTTATGATTGCAAAACTAACAAGGTCAGTACAAACTCAAAATGGCCAGATGTACAAAAAGGTATACTTGCCAAAAGAAAACCAAACAAAAAACTATTAATCACATCACCAGTTTTTACTGGTGAGAACAATGAAATAGGAATTGTTAGAGCTAAGAATGTTGCAAATTTGTTTAGTGAAGATGTAAAATCAAATAATATTGTATTTGCATCACACCCCTCAACAGATTGTGAAACTACAAAAAGTAACTATTTACATGAAACAAAATTTAAATGGGTTACTAGAAATGATGATATTGTTGAACATTTTAATCATGTAATTATCAATTATAAATTCGATTCTACTGAAGAAATTAACAAAGAACAGTTTGTTTCTTATTTTAAAGAGCTTTCTACTTTCTTGATAGAAAGTGGAGATAAAATAGAAATTACTGGCCATACAGATTCAGATGGTACAGATGAATATAATATGGAACTAGGTTTAGAACGTGCTAAAGAGGTTCAACAACATTTATTAGATAATAATGTTCCTCAAAGTCAAATTTCGGTTTTTTCTAAAGGAAAATCAGAACCAGCTACAACTAACACTACTCCTGAAGGAAGACAAAAAAACAGAAGAGTTATTATACATATTATAGAATAATTTAACCCAACTTAATAAATTAAAAAATTATGAAATCTTTATTTATACAAACAACAGCATGTGATTGATCTGATGTATTCTTTACATGGTTATTATGGTTAATTGCTGCATTTATATTAGGATTTATTTTAGCTTGGTTATTAAAACCTTGCAAATGTGATGATTCTAGTAAAGGTGGTGCAAAACAAGACTTAACTAAAATTGAAGGAATAGGACCAAAAATTCAAGATTTATTGTATGCTAAAAATATTAATAGCTACAGTAATTTATCTAATTCTAGTCAAGATGAGTTAGAATCAATTATAGAAGATGGTGGACCAGCATTTTATGCACATAGACATTTAGCATTAACTTGGCCAGCTCAAGCAAAATTAGCAGATCAAAATCAATGGGAAGAACTTGCAAAATGGCAAGGTTTATTAAAAGGTGGTGTTTAAAACATTACTCTTATAAATAAAAAAGCTTCGTTAAACGAAGCTTTTTTTATTTCTCTCTACTTTTTAAAATAGAAACAACATCATCTAATTTATAGCCTTTAGCTTGTAATAACATCAAATAATGAAACAACAAGTCTGCACTTTCATTTAAGAACAATTCATTATTACTGTCTTTAGCTTCAATAACAACTTCTACAGCTTCTTCGCCTACTTTTTGAGCAACTTTATTAATTCCTTTTTTAAAAAGTGATGCTACATAGGATTTTTGAGCATCAGTATTTTCAATTCTATCTGTAATCGTTTTTTCTAACTTACTTAAAAATCCATAATTTTGACTATTCTCATCATTCCAACACGTATCTGAACCTTTATGACAAGTAGGTCCTTTTGGGTTTACTTGTATCAACAAAGTATCGTTGTCACAATCTAATTTCATATCAACTAAATGCAACACATTACCACTTTCTTCACCTTTGGTCCAAAGTCTGTTTTTAGTTCTGCTATAAAAAGTAACTAGCTTTGTTTCTTGTGTTTTCGCAAAAGCTTCTTCGTTCATATAACCCAACATCAATACATTTTTTGTAGTAGCATCTTGAATTATTGCTGGCACTAAACCATCGTTATTTTTATTGAAATCGATATTCATAACTTATATTCTTACAGGAATATTATTTTCATTTAATTTTTGTTTTAATTCTAAAATCGGAATTTCTCCAAAATGAAAAACACTGGCTGCTAAAGCAGCATCAGATTTTCCTAATGTAAATGTATCTATAAAATGTTGCACATTACCTGCACCACCAGAAGCGATTATTGGAATGTTTACTAAATCTGATAAGTAGGCTAAAGCTTCATTGGCAAATCCTGCTTTTGTACCATCATGATTCATTGAAGTAAACAAAATTTCTCCTGCTCCTCGTTCTTCAACTTCTTTAGCCCATTCAAATAATTTTATGTCTGTAGGAATTGTTCCTCCTGCTAAATGCACAAACCATTCACCATCTATTTGTTTTGCATCAATAGCGATTACCACACACTGACTTCCAAACTTCTGTGATAATTCGTTTATTAAATCAGGTCTTTTTACTGCTGATGAATTGATAGAAACTTTATCTGCACCACATTTTAACAAGGCATCTACGTGTTCTACAGAAGAAATACCACCCCCAACTGTAAATGGAATGTTTACTTGTTCTGCAACTTTTAGAACCATATCTAAAGTAGTGCCTCTGTTTTCTAAAGTAGCAGCTATATCTAAAAAAACTAATTCATCTGCACCTAAATCTGCATATTGTTTCGCTAAAACTACTGGATCTCCAGCATCTATTAGATTTACAAAATTGACACCTTTTACAGTTCTTCCGTTTTTAATATCTAAACAAGGTACTATTCTTTTTGTTAGCATTTTATTGACTAATTATAAAATTTTCTAATTGTTTTAAACTGATTTTATTCTCGTAAATAGCTTTGCCAATAATAACGCCTTCACAACCTAATTCAGCTAATTTTGGGAGTTCATCAAAAGTTGATATTCCTCCTGAAGCTATTAATTTTAAAGGTTTTACTTCTGCTAAAATATTTTTATAAACTTCAAAACTTGGTCCTTGCAACATACCATCTTTAGAAATATCTGTACAAATTACGTATTGTATTCCTTTTTGCTGATAACCAGAAATAAACGGAATTAATTCTAAAGTACTTTCTTCTTGCCAACCATTAGTTGCAATTTTGCCTCCAGAATTATCTGGATAAAAATCGGCTCCTAAAATTATTTTCTCAGCGCCAAATTTAGTAATCCAACTTTCAAATACAGGTTTGTTTTTTACAGCAATACTTCCTCCTGTGATTTGATTTGCTCCTGAATTAAAAGCAATTTCTAAATCTTTGTCTGATTTTAAACCACCACCAAAATCAATTTTTAAACTGGTTTTAGTAGCAATTTGCTCTAACACTTTATAATTGATAATCTGACTTGCTTTAGCACCATCTAAATCTACAACATGTAAATATTCAATTCCTGCAGCTTCAAATTCCTTAGCAACTTCAAGAGGGTTCTCATTATATATTTTTTTGGTGTTGTAATCTCCTTTTGTTAAACGAACACACTTACCTTCTATAATATCTATGGCTGGTATAATTCTCAAAATAGTGTTTGGTTTTTAGTTGTTAGTTTTTAGTTTCAAAAAATTCTCAAGAATTTTAGATCCTACAGTTCCACTTTTTTCTGGATGAAATTGAACTCCATAAAAATTATCTTTTTGTAATGCAGATGCATACTCTACTTCATAATCTGTTTTGGCAATCATTTCATTACAAGTTGGAGCATAATAACTATGCACCAAATACATAAAATCTTTTTCTTTAATATCTTTAAATAAATCTGATTTTAAATCAGTTATTACATTCCAACCCATCTGAGGTACTTTAACATGATTTGAAAAACGTTTTACATCAACATTAAAAATTCCTAGGCCTTTAGTATTACCCTCTTCTGATGAATTGCACATTAATTGCATTCCTAAACAAATACCTAAAACTGGCTGAGTTAATGTTGGTATTACTTTATCTAAGCCACTTTCTTGTAACATTTTCATAGCAGAACTAGCTTCACCTACTCCAGGAAAAATAACTTTATCTGCAGCTTTTATTTCATCTATATTGTTGGTTAAAACAGCTTCTACTCCTAATCTTTTAAAAGCAAATTGAATACTTTTAATGTTTCCTGCTCCGTAATCAATAATTACTAGGCCTCCTCCAGCTCCTCCAATGGAGGAGAGCTTCTCACTGTTGCTTTTAATATTTTTTGTTTTTTCTGTCATTTTAAATGATTTCTCTAATAAATCCTCCATCAAAAATTTAATTAGCATTTTCTCAAGAGTATTTCTTCCCTTTGGGAAGATTAAGATGGGCTACAACATTCCTTTTGTAGATGGTAAAAACATTTTATTTGCATCTCTTTTAACTGCCATTTTCATAGCTTTTGCAAAAGCTTTAAAAATACCTTCGATTTTATGGTGCTCATTAGTGCCTTCTGCTTTAATATTTAAATTACATTTTGCACCATCTGTAAACGATTTAAATAAATGAAAAAACATTTCAGTTGGCATATCACCAATTTTTTCACGTTTAAATTCAGCATCCCATTCTAACCAATTTCTACCTCCAAAATCCACAGCAACTTGAGCTAGGCAATCGTCCATAGGTAAACAGAAACCATATCTTTCAATCCCTAATTTGTTACCTAAAGCTTTGTTGAACAGTTCTCCAAAAGCAATCATGGTATCTTCTATAGTATGGTGTTCATCAACTTCTAAATCACCATCAACTTTAATCGTTAAATCCATTGCACCATGTCTACCAATTTGATCTAACATATGATCGAAGAATTTTAAACCAGTATCTATATCATTTTTACCTGAACCATCTAAATTTAACATGATATAAATCTTTGTTTCATTAGTGTTTCTTGTAATTTCAGCTACTCTATCTTTTAGTTTTAAAAATTCGTAGATACTCTGCCAATCTGTAGATGTTAATGCAATAAAATCTAAAATTTCTTGTTTGTCAGCCTCAATTTCATCTGCACCTAATTCAGGGTTTTCCGATAAATAAATTCCTTTAGCTCCAAGGTTTTTAGCCAATTCCATGTCAGTAATTCTATCACCCAAAACAAAAGAATTTGCTAAATCATAATCTTCTGAAAAGTATTTAGTTAATAAACCCGTTCTTGGTTTACGTGTTTCAGCATTTTCATGAGGAAAGGTTTTGTCTATGTAAACTTCAGAAAAAACAACACCTTCTTTTTCAAAAGCAGAAATAACCTTGTTTTGTGCAGGCCAAAAAGTATCTTCAGGAAAAGAATCTGTACCTAAACCATCTTGATTAGTTACCATAACCAACTCATAATCTAGTTCACTAGCAATTTTAGCCATGTATTGAAATACCTTTGGATAAAATTCTAATTTTTCTAAACTATCTAATTGATAATCAACAGGTGGTTCTAAAACTAAAGTGCCATCTCTATCTATAAATAATACTTTTTTCATTATTGTATTGCTTTTAAAGCTCTAATTAATACTTGATTTTCTTCACAAATTCCTACACTTATTCTTAAGCAGTTTTCGCACAAAGGTTGTGTGGTTCTGTTTCTAATTACTACTCCATATTCTATTAATTCTTGATAACGTTTATTAGCATCATCTACTTTAATTAATAGAAAATTAGCATCAGATTCGTATACTTTTTCAATATAATTTACACAACATTCTAACTCTTTTTTTAGACGTTTACGCTCACTTATGATTTGAGAAATTTCGTTACTAATTTCACTATAGTTTTGTAAACGATTTAACGCTTTTTGTTGTGTTAAACTATTAATATTGTAAGGAGGTTTAATATTGTTTAATATTCGAATAATCTCTTTAGAAGCATAGCATATTCCTAAGCGAATACCAGCCATACCATAGGCTTTAGATAAAGTTTGAGTAATTATTAGATTTGGATATTTTTCTAATTTAGTTAGCCAGCTTTTCTGAGTCGAAAAATCTATGTAAGCCTCATCTAAAACTACTAACCCATTAAAACGATCTAATAAGTATTCTACTTTTTCTTTAGAAAATGAGTTTCCAGAAGGATTGTTAGGAGAACACAAAAACAATATTTTACTGCTATTATCTACTTTAGCTAAAATTTCATCTGTCTTAGGTTGAAATTGATTAGAAAGTAACACTTGTCTATTTTCTATTGCATTTAAATCTGCTAATACACCATACATACCATAAGTAGGTGGTAAAGTGATAATATTATCTTTATATGGCTCACAGAAAGCTCTAAAAATTAAATCGAGTACTTCATCACTTCCATTACCTAATAAAATATTTTCTTTAGGAATTTCTTTAATTTTAGAAAGCTCATCTTTTACCAAATTTTGTTGCGGATCTGGATATCGATTTACTCCGTTTTCAAAAGGATTTTCGTTAGCATCTAAAAAGATCATATTAAAGGAAGAAGCATCTTTATACTCATCTCTGGCAGATGAATATGGCTTTAGTTTTTTAATATTATCTCTAATGATGCTGTTAATGTTAAAGTCTGTTTTCATAGTTTAAAGACTGTAAGTCTATGATTTTCGTTACAATTTTACTTTAGATCTTTTAAACGAATAGTAACAACATTTTTATGTGCTTGTAACCCTTCTGCTTCTGCCATAATTTCTATAGCATTACCTATATTTTGTATTCCTTCTTTAGATATTTTTTGAAATGTAATACTCTTTGTAAAACTATCTAAATTTACTCCTGAATAGGCTTTACTAAACCCATTAGTTGGTAAAGTATGGTTTGTGCCTGATGCATAATCTCCTGCACTTTCAGGTGTGTAATTACCAATAAAAACAGAACCAGCATTTGCTATATTATCTATATAATAGTTATTGTTATTTGTACAAACAATAAAGTGTTCAGGACCATATTCATTAATCAATGCTAAAGCAATTTCATCATTAGCCATTAATATTGATTTAGAATTCTCAATGGCTTTTTTAGCAATTTCAATTCTTGGTAATTCTTTTAGTTGATTTTCAATTTCTATAGCTACCTCATCAATAAGTTTTTGAGAAGTAGAAACCAAAATTACCTGACTATCTGCACCATGTTCTGCTTGACTTAACAAGTCTGAAGCTACATAACTAGCTTTTGCACTATCATCTGCAACGACTAACAATTCACTAGGTCCTGCAGGCATATCAATAGCTACGCCATATTTAGTTGCTAATTGTTTTGCAACAGTAACAAATTGATTTCCAGGACCAAATATTTTATATACTTGAGGTATAGCTTTTGTGCCAAATGTTAAACCAGCAACAGCTTGTATACCACCTACTTTTATGATTTTAGTAACGCCACAAAGATTTGCAGCAAATAAAATTGCTGGATGAATTTTACCTTCTTTGTTAGGTGGCGAACATAAAACAATTTCTTTACAACCTGCAATTTGTGCTGGTATTGCCAACATTAACACTGTTGAAAATAAAGGAGCTGTACCACCAGGAATGTATAAACCTACTTTTTGAATGGGTCTCTTTTCTTGCCAACATTCTACTCCAATTGTAGTTTCTACATAAACTTTTGCTGTTTTTTGAGCTAAATGAAAAGCAGTAATGTTTTTTTGTGCTGTAATAATTGCCTCTTTTAATTCAGAGGAAATTAGTTTTTTTGCTTCTTCAATTTCTGATGAAGAAACTAAATTATTTGCTA
>Ga0228636_1000379_pt1 | contig 11981 bp, 12 predicted proteins | sample 45DmetaG_FD_182709 | JGI IMG/M metagenome (GOLD analysis project Ga0228636, IMG submission 182709) | Seawater microbial communities from Monterey Bay, California, United States - 45D | ecosystem: Environmental > Aquatic > Marine > Coastal | place: USA: California | collected 2016-11-03 | reverse complement strand
TAGAAATGATGCTGGCAGAAAACCTAATGGAGCGATTTCTATTAGGTTTTCTGCCAGCATCATTTCTACTTGCTGAATAGAAAAATGCTTCTCAAAAATATCAAAGATTGGTCTCGTCCATGGAGCCATCTTCTCTTTCAAGTCACCTGGTAAGAAACCGTGTTGCTCATCAACCGACACTGCGGGACGAGTTATAACAATTTTTTTCACCTCTCTTTCCATAAATGATTTAATACCCATCTGTGTACACAGTAGAGTTTTACCAGTACCAGCTGGCCCAATAGCAAACACAATGTTGTTATTAGGGTCTGCAAGTTGATACATGTAATCTTCTTGTGCTACATTTCGTGGTAGTATTGTTGGAATTGTTTTTTTGTGTAGTGGGATAACGCCGTATTCACTGTTACGGCTTCTGTTTGAGTTATGTTTTTCAACACGTTTTTTTCGTGCCATATTGTATCCTCCTTAAGAGGGATTTTCAGAATGTAAGAGCAATGCTCTCATAATTACTTATCATTTTTACACCTAAGAATGTCTGTATATATAAAGAATTCAACAAAAAGTTTTTTAATGATAAATAGATATAATACATACATAATGGAGAATAACATGTCAGATACAATGCATGATGGTATATTAGATAATATCAGATCCATCGATAAGAACGGTACACTTTTAGATATTCTATTAGAGTTTGAAAGAGTACTAGATGATTCTGGTTTATATGCATATAAAAACTGGAGCCTTGGTGAAGTCGCTGAAGGTCCTAAACTGTCACGTTATTGGATAAGTGTAAAATTGATGTATCCATACACTAAAATGCCTGATCCAAAAGCAGGTATGAGACTTACAAAATTAGGTTGTGAAGTTAAGTTCGAAAAAGGTATTCTAAAGAAGCCAATCTTACCAAAGTCACCAGAAGACTTAGATGAAGAAGGTAATTCAAAACTTAAATCACATGACATTTGGTTAATACATGTATTAATGCCACGTAAGTTAGTTGATGATTTCAAAGATGAAGAAGTTACAGTTGGAGATAGTTCAGTTAGCACAGAAGAATTAAATCAAGCATATGATACAGGTCTTGATGATGAAACAAATCAAAGGCAGGATATATAATGAAGTATGAACAACTAAAAGAAGGTTTGGTTTATGGTGACTTAGAAAAGTTAGTTTTGCCTACACTTTCTATCGCTGAGTATGAACCAAAAACTGGTAACGAAGAAGACGTTATCGTTATCGCTTTTTATGTTAAGGACGACAAACCTGCACAAGATTTAGCATCTTTTATGGAAAGAGGTGCAACAGATATTTTAGATACAGAAGTATCACCAAATCCAGATGATGATGGTAATTATTTGGTATTCGTAGAAGTAAAAAATGAAAACATTATGGATACAGTAATGAAATTATTAGAAGATGTAAACAGAATTGTAAAAATTGAAAGTTGGTCATTTGCTTTTTACGAAGGAAAAACTATTGAAGTAACACTTAAACAAATAGAAGGATATTCCAAGAAGTAATGGCTAAAGAACCTGCGATGGAATTTGAAGGTGATGTAGTAGATATCACTCCTGGATGTTTTAAAGTGAAACTAGATAATGGTCACATAATTAATGGAACATTATCTGGTAAAATGAGAAAGAATAATATTAAAGTCATTTTACATGATAGAGTAAAAATTGAAATAACACCATATGACGTTACAAAGGGACGTATTACTTTTAGGTACAAATAATGTTTATATTTGCAAAAATTAAGAAATACTTTTTATTAGCAGGATTATTAGCGGCTGTTGGATTTGGTCTGTGGAAATATTATACACATACTCAAGAAACAATTCGTGTTTATGCTGAAAATGCCGCTAAAGCTGAAATGGCACAAGCAGAGACACAGGCGGCTCTAAACCAGACTCTTAAAGATTTAGAGCAAGTGCAACAACAATTCAACCAAGTTTCAAAAGAATTCAAAGCGGCAGAAGGCCGTGTAAAAGGGCTAGAGACTAAACTAAAAGAACACGATTTAGCCTTCTTAGCAGAAAATAAACCGGGATTAGTCGAAAAAGTGATTGACAAAGGTAGTAAAGATATGTTAAGATGTTTAGAAATAGTAAGTGGAAGTCCACTTACAGAGGAAGAACTAAATGTTACTAAGAAAAGCAAAGCAAATACTCAGTGTCCTGACATTGCTAACCCTAACTATATTCCTAACTAGTTGCGGTTCGACAATTCCAAAATCAGTCACGTACACGCCTCAGCCTATCGACAAACCAAATTTGGTCTTGCCAGATACTAAAACTCTAAACATGCGTAATGTTGACTTTATGATTCTAACTAGAGACAACGTTGAAGAACATTTCAAGAAGATTGAAGAAGCAGGTGATCCTATTGTAATTTTCGGACTTACTGCACAAGACTATGAATATCTTTCATTGAACTTTGCAGATGTGTTAGAATTACTAGACCAGCAAAATTCTGTTATTGTTGCATATAAAAAGTATTATGAGCAAACAGACGAACTAATAGAACAAAATAATTCACAAGGTGATGTAGAGATAGAAGTTGATTCTGAGGATAATGAAAGTATACTCAGAAACATATTCAAATGAACGTTACCAATCCGTATACAATTCTAGAAATCGATAAATATTCTACAACAGATGATATCAGAAGGGCTTATAAAAGTCTTATGATGAAACATCACCCTGATACTGGTGACGGTGATAGGGCAAAATTCGATGAAGTAAGACTTGCGTATATACAATTAAAAGATAAAAAATTTACAAAGAATAGTACAAATGTACTCAGCATAATTGTTCCTATCTCAAAACAAGACTTATCGATAATTTTGGGCACCAAACAAACGTTTGAGTGCCATGATGTTCCATTCGTAGTTTTTGTTCCGTATGAAACAAGAATAAATGATGTGCTTGTTATAAAAAATATATTAGGTAACTTAACATTAAAGATAAAATTTAAGGAAAGAAATGAGTAACACAGATAGAGTAAATCTTTCGATTGAACGTGCAGTACAACATGCAAATGCGTTAGCACACGAATACGTAACACTAGAACATCTTCTATATGCTATTATGGAAGAAAATGACGTAAGTGATATGTTAACAAAAATGAAAGTTGACGTTGCATTTTTGGCTCAAGAATTAGAAAAGTATTTGAATGAACGTGAAGATATTGTAATAAAAGAAAATAAATCACAACCAAGGAAAACTTTATCATTAGATAGAGTATTCAATCGTGCAGTAACACAAGTTATTTTTAGTGGTAGAACTAAATTACATTGTAGAGATATATTTGTTTCATTATTAAGTGAGAACGGTTCACAAGCATATTATCTTTTAAGAAAAGCAGGTGCTTCAAGAGATAAAGCAATCGATATTATCAAAAAAGAATACTATGGATCAGGTCAAGCAGGCATGGTACCAGGAGGTCAGGGACCAGGTGCTCCTGTGGCGTTTGAAGATTTTGTAACAGATTTAAATCAACAAGCATTAGATGGTTTGATTGATCCAGTCATTGGTCGTGAAGATGAACTAATTGATATCACCGAATGTCTAGCAAGACGTAAAAAGAATAATGTAATCGTTGTAGGTGAACCAGGTGTTGGTAAAACTGCTATTGCAGAAGGACTTGCATTGATGATTGCAGAAGGAAAAGTTCCTGAAATTTTAAAAGACAAAACAGTTTACTCATTAGACGTTACTTCATTAGTAGCAGGTACAAAATATCGTGGTGAATTTGAAGAACGTGCAAAAGCAGTATTTGACCAACTATCAAGCAAAGATAATGTAATCTTATTCATTGATGAAATTCATATGATTATGGGTGCCGGTTCTGCTGGTGGTTCAAATATCGATATTGCAAACTTATTAAAACCTTTACTTGCTAATGGTAAACTTCATTGTGTTGGTGCAACAACAAGTGAAGAATACAGAGAAAACTTTGAAAAAGATAGAGCATTACAAAGACGTTTTCAAAAAGTTGTTATTGACCAACCAAGTAAAGAGAATACAAAATTAATTTTAAAAGGATTAAAACAATACTACGAAGCATATCATGAAGTTGATTATACAGATGAAGCATTAGACTTAGCAGTTGATTTGGCAGAGAGATATATGCATGGTAAGTTTAATCCTGATAGAGCAATCGATGTAGTTGATGTTGCAGGTGCAAGAACAAAACTACATGGCTTAGGTACTACAGTAAAAAAAGAAGAAATTGAACAAGCAGTTTCTAAAATTACAAGAATACCTATGGATATGATTGATGCAAAAGAAAATACAAATTATGCAAACTTAGACAATAACATTAAGAAAAAACTTTTTGGACAAGACAAAGCAGTAAACACATTAGTTGAAGCAATCTTAGTTTCTAAATCAGGGATGAGACCAACTAATAAACCTATCGGTAGTTTCTTGTTTGTTGGACCAACAGGCACAGGTAAGACTGAACTATGTAGACAGTTAGCCGATAACTTAGATGTAAAACTTAGAAAATACGATATGAGTGAATATATGGAGCAACACTCTGTATCCAAACTTATCGGAGCTCCTCCAGGTTATGTTGGACATGCTGAAGGCGGTGCTGGTTCTGGGCAACTTATCAATGATGTAGAAGAAACACCAAACTGTATTGTTCTATTAGATGAAGTAGAGAAAGCACACCCAAGCGTAATGAACCTCTTATTACAAGTTATGGACGATGGTCGATTGACTAGTTCAACTGGAAAAACAGCAGACTTTAGTAATGTGATCCTCATCATGACAAGTAACCTGGGCGCGGCTCAACAATCTAAAAGTGCTATTGGTTTTACCAATAACCATGATGGTGCTTCTTATGAAGCAGTTAAAAAATACTTCTCACCTGAATTTAGAAACAGACTTGATGGTATGGTAGAATTTGTTTCACTTGAACGTGAACATATCGATATGATTGTTGATAAAACAATCAGTGAAATAAATGAAATGTTAAAAGAAAAAAATATAACTTTATCTTTATCACCAGATGCAAAAGTTTGGTTACGTGATAGAGGATATCAACCTGACATGGGTGCAAGACCTTTACAGCGTGTAGTAAATGACAATATTAAAAAACCATTATCGAAAGAAATTTTATTTGGCAGACTTATGAACGGTGGACAAGTTCTAATAAATATAGAAAACGATGAGGTGAGGTTTGAATATAGATAAAGTTTCAAAACTCTTTTACGGAGAATACCCTTATAAGATAACCTATAAACGACTTTATGGGTTCCCTAGTGCTTTCATGAACATGAGTTTAAGTGGCACAAAAAATAATGCTTGGTCTCCCGATGAACACACATGGTGGTTCGATTATCCAAAGACAGACCAAGATAGACAAGAAAGAGCAAACTGTCATAAATTTCTCAGCAAGTCTTTTGAAGACTTAAAGTTCAATAATGGTTCACATACACATGTATATTTCAAAGACAAAGAAAGCTATTTAAAAGCAAGTCAAAGATATCTAGGACTTCAAACTTCACGTGCAGAACCAATAGTTGAAAACTTAGCAGAAATATACGATAAATCTGAAAAACGAATAATAATTAAGAATTCTTTATACTTTAAGAAGTATCAATATAAAGTAACATTCAAAGCAAATAAACATTTCCTAGGAGATGTTGGTAAAGATTTGTATGATATGTACAATGATAATGGCAACTATCGACTTAATTCAAATATGAAAAAATTTGATAATCTATATGTTGCAAGAAATCAAGGAAAATATATTCACAGCCCCTATAATCTATATGCGATATACTGCTTAGATGAAATTGACATGCAAATGGTTAGTTTTGTTGCTAGTGAGTGCATAAGCACCATTACCAAAGTAGTGTTATTGAGCAAAATAGATAAATAAGTATAGTTATTACTAACATAATACATATAGTTAATTACGAAGGGTTGAAGAATATATGGCACGTAAAACAGTCACATTATTGTCACAAACAGGTTCATTAGAATTAGATAAGACTGGTGAGGCAGTTCCAGGTGATAGCTACTATGGCTTCACAGATGGCATTCACACAGTTGCTATCTACGGTCAAGGTTTATCTGGTCGTGTAAAAATTCAAGGAACACTTGAACAAAATCCAACAGAAGACGATTGGTTCGATATTCTGTTTTCAGGTCTCCCATTTAGGGATTACACAAATTTCACAGGTGTTGAAGGCTTCACTTTCGTAGCTAATTTAGTTTATTTAAGAGCATCACTAGACAGAACAGCATTAGGCTTATCTAATCTGCAAACTTCTGGTTATGTTGAGAAAATATTATTGAATTACTAAAGGAAGACAGATATGAGCATTAACGCACAACCATTTAGTCCTACGTTCAAACTAGTTGGAAACTTGTCGGATAGCCAAATTCTAGTTTATGACGCTAGTGAAAATGCATTTGTAAATGCAACTAATACGGGTGCTTCTGGTTCTACTGGCTTAACTTCTGTACTTAATACAGGTACAGGTGAAGTTTTAGGTCAGGCGACAGGATCCGCACTAGAATTAAAGAGTCTTATCGCCGGCACTAATCTTACTATTACAGACAACGGTACAGCATTAGTTTTAGACGCAACATCATCAACAGCAAGTATAACAGGTACGAATTTAGGTACAGGTTCAGGCGTTTACAAACAAAATAATAATGCTGGTGACCAATTAGAATTTAAAAGCATTGCAGTAGGAAATGGTCTTACACTAACAGACGCAAACGATACACTTAGCATTGAGTGTACAATATCAACTGCAGGCTTCTTACAAGCAACAAACAACTTATCCGACATAGGCGATGCCACTACAGCAAGAACAAATCTTGATGTTTATTCAAAAGCAGAGGCAGACGCAAAATATTTCAGAGTGGACCAAACAATGGCACCGACTGTGGACAACACATTCGACCTTGGTTCATCTACAAAAAGATTTAATGATATCTATGCAGAAACATTACAAGGTACAGCAGTACTATCTGATAACTTAACAATTACAGGTAGCACAGGAGATGTACTTACATTTAATGGTTCAACATGGGTAGCATCAGCACCAACAGGTGGTGGTGGAGGTGGAAACGCAGGTGTTCCTCAAACACTAACAATCAATGGTGCAACATTATCAATTTCAGGTGGTAACACAGTTACATTACCTAACGCAGTTGACTTAGACCCTTATGTAAGACTAGACCAACACAGTGTTCCTACACAGGACAACATGTTTGATATTGGTTCTTCTACAAGAAGATACAATGATGTCTACGCAGAAACATTCCAAGGTACTGCGGTCTTATCTGACAATCTAACAGTTGCAGGTAACACAGGTGATGTTCTTACATATAATGGTTCAACTTGGGTAGCTTCTCCTCCGGCAAATGCAGGACAGGGCGGCCAAGGCGTACCACAAACATTATCACTAAACGGAACACAAATTGCTATATCAAGTGGTAACTCTATTGATATAGGTTCGATAGTAAACACAAACACATCTATCGACTGGGCTAACGTAACAAATAAACCAACAATACCAGCAGACGTTTCAGACTTAACCGACACAACAAGTCTTTTAGGAGGTGGTTCTCAATCATTATCGTTAAGCGGAACGCAGTTAACACTTTCAGGAGGAAACACTGTTGACTTCTCTGGTATGTTTACCGATACAGATAATCAAACATTAACATTTGATACTAATAATAACAGATTAACAATAGCTAATGGTAACTATGTTGACTTATCTTCACTAGCAGGTGGAGGCGGAGCATCTAATATCACTGATTTAGGTGATGTTGATACTTCAAGTGGTGGACATATTCCAACTAATGGTCAAGCATTAGTTTGGTCACAGGCTATGGGTCACTGGATGCCAGGTGATGTATTTGATGGTGATTATAATTCACTTTCAAATCAACCAACTATCCCTTCAAATCAAACACTTCTATTTTCAGGTACGAACTTATCGATATCTGGAGGCAATGGGGTTGATTTATCAAGTTTATCAGGTGCAGGCGCTCAGTCACTATCTTTAGCTGGAACACAATTAAGTATCTCAGGAAGCAATACAGTAGATTTTTCTGGTATGTTTACAGATACAGATAACCAAACTCTATCATTCGATACTTCAACCAATATATTAACTATAGCAAATGGTAACACTGTAGACTTATCAAATTTAGCTGGTTCATCAAATGTTCAAACTATTGATGATTTAAGTGACGTTTCAGTAACAGGTACATCAGATGGTCAATTCTTAGTATACAATAATACATCAGGTGAATGGGAAAATCAGACAGTAAGTCTATCTGGTTCAATCGCAGGTTCATCAGATACAACTATTGCGAATACACAACAATTTCAATCACTGCAATGGAGTGGTACAGCATGGGTAAACTCTTATCCTAGTATACAACATTTATAAGACATTGATAGACTAAACAATCCATCAAACGGTGACACTCTAGTATGGAACAACCTTAACAATCAGTATGAATATTCTCAGGCAGTTGTTTCTGACCAATCACTTGCTACTACAGACGATGTAACATTTAATCGTATTACTACAACAACTACTGTTACAGCAAACGCATTCGAAGGTAAACTATACGATACTAACGGTAATGTTCTACTTGATAATACTAGTGGCTCAGCAGGTTTTGGTGGTAATATTTCATCAAATGGTTCATCATCATTCTCAGGCACAGTAGATTTCAATGGTGCAACAATTCAGAATTTAGATTTAGCACTAGGTGATTTATCAAACGTAAGTTCAAGTACTCCATCAACTGGTCATGTTCTAAAATGGTCAGGTACAGAATGGGCTCCAGCGGCAGACTCAACTGCTACAGGTGGGACAGGTATCTCTTTAACAGACTTAAGTACAGGTGTTGGATTATCATACAATAATGTAACAGGTAACTTCGCCTTAAACGCTTCAATAGGTGATTTATTAGATGTTAACACATCTGGTATAGCATCAGGTCAAATTCTAAAATGGAATGGATCGTCTTTTGTAGCAGGCGATGACAATGTTCTTCAAAGTACAGATAATCTTCCAGAAGGTTCATCAAATCTTTATTATACAGATGCTCGTTGGGAAGGTAAATGGAATACTAAATCTACAGATGATTTACCAGAAGGTGCAACAAACAAATATTATTCAGATACATTTGTTGATGCAAGATTACAAACACAACTATCCGCAGGTCCAGGTATTAACTTAGTATTAGGTGGCCCTGGTGCTCCAATTACGATTGAGGCTACAGGTGCAGGATCTACATATACAGATGCAGATGCAAGACTGGCAATGTCAGTATCACAACAAAACGCATCAGGTTCTGGTGCTTTAAGTTATAATAACACATCTGGTGTGTTCACATATACTCCACCGGATCTATCAGGATTTACATCATTTGATGGTGCTTATGCATCACTAACTGGTAAACCTACAATACCAACTAACGTAAGTGACTTAACAAATGATAGTGGGTTCTTAACAAGTGTAGGAACAATTAACTACAACGACTTAAGTAATAAACCGACTATACCAGCAGATTTAGGTGACCTAACTGATACTGGTAATTTATTAGGTAATGCATCATCTATAGCATGGAGCAATGTAACAAGTACACCAACAACCTTAGCAGGCTATGGTATTAATGACGCATTCAGTGGTGCTTATAATGACTTGTCAGGTAAACCTACAGAGATTACGGACATTAATCAGTTAGCAGACTCAAATAGTTTGATACCAAGTGCATTAGGTGATTTGACTATGCCAACAGGTTCAAATGGTCAAGTTCTTACAACTGACGGTTCAGGCAACTTCACATTCACAACTGTATCAGGCGGCGGCTCATCATATGGTGACTCAGATGTTCAATCATACATGGGTCAATTTGATTTTCATATTTTACCAGATACAAATGCTACATATGATATTGGTAGTGCAAGTAACAAAATTAGACACTTATTCTTAAGTGACAACTCTTTATATATTGGCAATAATACTCTTAATACATCTGGTTCAGACTTGATGTTTAACAGCCAAGATGTAATGGACTACACAAATATTAAAAACAAACCAACTATTCCTACAGATGTTGACGATTTAACAGATACAGGAAACTTACTAGGCGGTACGTCTTATACAGCAGGTTCAGGTTTACAATTAAATACTGGCGTATTCTCTTTAGATGCAAGTCTTGGAGATTTAGATAACGTTTCTTCTTCTGCACCAAGTTCAGGACAAGTTTTATCTTGGACAGGATCAGAGTGGGCCCCAACAGCGGCAGGCGGAACTCCAAACTTATCGTCAAGTTCAGTAGGTGATTTAAATGATGTTAATATATCTGGTATTCAAGCAGGCCAATTCTTAGAATGGGATGGTACCAGATTTATAGCGGCTTCGGCAGATGCGGCAGATTTAACAAGTGAATCAATTACAGAATTACAAGACGTTTCTACAGACGCACCAAATAATGGTGATGTCCTAACTTGGGATAGTACTTCAAGTGCATATAAACCAAGTGCTCCAGCATCAGGTGGTGGTGGAGGTAGTGGAACATCTACTGAAAGATTTAAACTAAATTATGCAACTAACGGATCACTATCAAGTATTTCAAATGCTACAAGTGGTGTAAGTGCAACAATTTTATCAACAACTGGCGGTACTGTTGAGATTACCTTCTCAGGTCACAGTTACCCACCAGCTAACATCTTAGTTTATGGTTATGCAAGAACATCTAATCAGTATGTTATCATGCCATTGAACAAAGATATCACAACTCGTACTGTAGCAGGTGGTGGTACTCCAGGTTCTCCAACAGCATTTGGTTCTCTTGGTACATCAGTTGTAACACTAACACTGAGAGAAGCAGATACAGGTGCATCTCGTTCTTTTGGAACAGACACACATGCATGGCTTGTTTTCTCAATGATGTAAGATAGGAAATACTTTAGATGGCAATAAATTATAAAACTAGTGCTATTGACCTAAATGTCCCAGCTAAAGTTCTCCCTTGTAACGTAACATCAGCAACCGCAGTAGCAAACTGGGAGTATGATGATGGCAAGGGTGACCCATGGTGGACCGGTGGTTCTAACCCAAAAGCATATAGATGGGAAATCTCTATGACTGTTACGACAATACAGCATGGTTCACATCTAACTAGAACACCAAGAGCATTTAACGGTTATGATATAGTAGTTGGTGATTTTATTGCAGGTGCGTCAGACGGTCGTGCATTACAAATTGTTTCTATCAAACAAAAAACAGCATTTACAATTACATGTGAAGTAGAAGACAGACTCAGATATAATACATTCAGAAGTGCCTCAGGTGCAGGTTTATTTACAGTACCCGGTGGTGCAGTTGTCTTTCAAATAAATGAAGAAGGTGATCCAATGCTTGATCCTCTACCAACAGGTATTGTTTCAGGCGATTTTTATGCAAACGTAAACTCACGTTTCAAATATCTAAATCCAACATTGAACTATGTGTTAGGGCAAACTGCACATGGTTTTGAAGAAGGTGATGTTATTTGTATGGATCAAACAACTGGTGCATTTGAATTAGCACAACCAGATAATATTGAAAGACTAGTAGGTACGGTGACACATCCAGGTCCCGGACCAAACAAATTTTTATTAAGACCGGCAAACGGAGTAATTGATTTCGTGCCAGGGCTCCCAGGTGGTCCCGGAGATTTCATTTATCCAGCAGTTGATGGTTCTGGAGATTTGACAACATCAGATACTGGTGTTGCTATTTTCTTAAAACTAGTTGATGCAGTACCAAGTGTTGCTAGAGGTACAGTTATTAATGGACAGGCTACAGCAGGAGATACGTTAAGTATAAACGGTGAAGATGTAATATTTACTACAAGTAGTTTAGGTGTTGTAAGTGTACAAAATGCTGTACAAGATATTAATGCAAAAACATCAGACCATAAAGTATCAGCATCG
>Ga0228636_1000376_pt1 | contig 12057 bp, 11 predicted proteins | sample 45DmetaG_FD_182709 | JGI IMG/M metagenome (GOLD analysis project Ga0228636, IMG submission 182709) | Seawater microbial communities from Monterey Bay, California, United States - 45D | ecosystem: Environmental > Aquatic > Marine > Coastal | place: USA: California | collected 2016-11-03 | reverse complement strand
TAAGGTTGCCACTTACATCAAGATGATCAAATAAGCCAGCATCCTGAAATACATAGCCGATCTGACGTTTATGTGTTGGAACAAAATTATCATCTGTTTGCCAAATTGAATCGCCAACTTTAAGAAAGCCTGAATCGCCCTTTTCAAGACCTGCAATAGCTCTTAATAATGTTGTCTTACCTGAGCCAGAGGGTCCAAAAATAACGGTTATGCCCTGATCAGGTACACTGAATTTGGCATCTAATGTGAAGCCTTCTAAATTGATTTTTAACTGGCATTCAATCACCAGTCCCTGCTCCTCACTAGTGAAAAATGACGATTAAAGAGATACACAAAAATTAGCATTACAAAAGAAGCTACCAGTAAACCACCGGCTAATAAATGGGCTTGAGAATACTCCATTGCCTCAACATGATCATAAATGGCTATAGATAGAACGCCTGTCTCACCTGGAATATTTCCTCCAATCATGAGCACAACTCCAAACTCACCTACCGTATGGGCAAATCCAAGAACTGCAGCTGTTACAAAACCAGAGCGCGCTAATGGAACAGCAACTGTAAAAAATCGATCGATATTCGATGCTCCTAAAGTCGCTGCCACTTCCAAAGATTCACTTCTGACTGCGCTGAAAGAATTTTGAAGTGGCTGAACAACGAAAGGAAGTGAGTAAATTACAGATCCAACAACTAGGCCACTGAAAGTAAAGGCAATTGAACCCCCTCCAAAATATTCTAAAACACCAGCTAATGGACTATTGGAGCCTAATGTCATTAGTAAATAAAAGCCTAATACGGTTGGCGGCAGTATCAGAGGCAATGCAATAATAGCTTCAAATATAACTTTAAATTTAAACTTTGTTTGCGATAACCACCAGGCTAGCGGCGTTCCAATAGCAATTAATATGGCTGTACTTAGTATAGCCAATTTAATGGTAACACTAATCGCTGAAATATCTGTTTCACTTAACATTAGGGTAAATCATATCCATTTTTTTTAATTAGATTTAATGCCTTCTCAGATTTTATAAACGCAATAAAGTCTCTTGCCAAAGTGCTATCTCTTAAAAGCACTGCTTGCTGTTCAATTGGATTATACAACGACTGAGGAACTAGCCAAAAAGAGCCGCCTAAATTAAAATTTGAATCTAAAATTTGAGAATATGAAACAAATCCCAACTCTGCATTTCCGCTGCTGACGAATTGAAATGTCTGTGCAATATTTTCTCCTCTTACAATTTTTTTATTCAAATCTTGCCATAACTTCATTGACATAAGTACCTCTTTAGATGCTATTCCATAAGGTGCAATTTTAGGATTAGCTATAGCTATAAATCTAAAATCTTCATCAAAAAGAACTTCTCCCTCTAAATCAATGAATGGACTTCTAGGACTCCAAAGTGCAAGCCTTCCTAATGCATAAGTGAATCTTGATTGTTCTCTTATAGCTCCTTGTTCCTCGAGTAATGTTGGTCTTATTTTATCAGCTGAAAAAAACAGATCAAAAGGGGCGCCATTGATAATTTGTGCAAAGTGTTTACCCGAGGAGCCTGGAATAAGAACTATTTTATTTGCTCTAGAAGTATCAGTGTTTTCTAATTCAAACTGGACAATAATCTCCTGCATCGTTGAATAGAAATTACTAGCCACTGCAATTCTGATTTCATTAGACAAAGCTTGAGTGACAAAAAGCAATTGGCAGGCAAATGTCAAAACAAAGATCTTTAACTTAGCATGCAACATATAGATTTTTGGCATTTTAAAATGATTAGCAAATGTGGAGCAAATCTTAGCAATTTGGTAAATACATTCTATAGTGAATAACTCCTCTAATTGTTATAATTGTCGCCATTCAAAGCTGCATAATTAAATTCAATTATGTTAATATGTTAAGCATTAGTAAGAATGCAAAAAAATTAAAGGAAAATAATGTCTAAAAATCATGTTTTATTAGCTTTTTTATGTTCTTTTTGTTTTACATTAAGTGTCTCAGCCGACTACATTGATGGACAGAGAGCTTATGCTAGTGGGGACTATGAAGGTGCTATACTTGAATGGACCAAAGTCGCACAAGATGGAAATGCCAGAGCTCAATATAATCTTGGATGGATGCATGCAAACGGAAGAGGCATAGCTCAGGACTTCCAGGAAGCGATTAAGTGGTATACAAAGTCTGCAGAGCAGGGTAATGTTAATGCACAATACAATCTAGGCAATCTCTACCTTCGGGGGCAGGGTGCCAGTCAAAATGATAACCTAGCGTTTAGTTGGTTCATCAAGGCAGCTGAACAGGGTGATGCGCCTGCTCAATACAATCTTGGAAGAATGTATCTTCTTGGAAAAGGTGGAGATAAAAATTTTTTAGAGGCTAGATTTTGGATTAAACAAGCCCTAGAAAATAATGATGAGTACATTGGGGCACTTGCTCAGCAAGTTTGGGATGATTATAAACTTGGCACCTATTAGGAAGTATTAAGCTTAATAAATTTGATTTATATCTTTATCGAAACCAAGGAACAGGTTTCGATACTCGTCTTTTCTGCCTCAATAATAGCAACAGTCTCTGAAGCCTGCCTCAATAAATCAAGATTTGTAGAATTACCTGACAAAATTTCATCGACAAATGTGCGTATCTCAAATTCATAGCCCATGCCTTCTTTTAAATTAATTGATTCTGGCTCAGAGCCAGATCTAAACAGTTTAAGGGTCTCATCCTGCTCTAAAAGATAACTGAGAGTTCCATTCTCAAAATTAGCAGTGTATGACATATTAAATCCATAACCCTCTTGCATAGTCCATGATCCTTCAGAGCTAACTAGTGGTGATAAATCTGATTGATTGTAAATATAATGAGTGGCAATATGATCAATCCCTCCACTTGGCCCTTTATAGCCTTGACTAAAAACTGCCTCTGGCAAGCCTAAACAGTAATTAACAAAATCAGTGTCATGCACATGAAGATCTAGAAGTGCTCCGCCGCATTGATTATGGTCTGAGTAAAAAGCGCCGCCTGGAAAACTTGTTTGTCTCTTAAAGTTAAGAGACAAGCATTTACCGTAAGCATTTGAATCTATTGCTTCCTTGAGAAAAACCCAAGCAGGCCAATATCTAAGACACATTGCTGACATAACATATTTGCTAGATTGTTCCGCCAATTGAATTATTTTTTTGGCCTCATCATAAGTTCTTGCTAAAGGTTTTTCGACTAAAACATGCTTTCCTTTTGAAAGTGCTGCCTCTACAAAAGTAAAATGAAGGTCTGTTCCAACGCAAATATCAACTATATCTATGTCAGGATTTTCAATAAGCTCCATACCATCAAGATATTTTATTGCACTCAGTCCAGTAACACCCCCTTCAGCTTGACCGCTTATATTGCCCTCAGCTTTAGAAGAGCCATCAAGCCTGCTCTGAATTGAATCTGCAATAGCAATCACCTCAACTTCTTTTATTTTTGAATAAATATCCAAATGAGTTGATCCCATACTACCAAGCCCAATAATTCCAACCTTAAGTTTGTTAGCCATATCGTTAAAAAAGTCTATTTGAAATTAAATAATTGATCCATTGCTGCTGAGGTACGAGAGAGAATAGTCTCGTCCCATGGAAGCATTTCAGCAATAATAGTGCTCTTGTACTGGATAGCATTTAAAGCCGCTATTGTCTCTTTCCACGGAACATCGCCCGCACCAATATCACAAAAACTGAAGCTACCTGTCCAGTCAAAATTCTCCTGAAAATCTTTAATCTGAACTCTTTTGATTCTGGAGTTGAGAAGCTCTACCCAGTGCGGTGGATATTGCTGATAGCCAATTAAATTTCCTATATCTAGATAGACACCTAACCTGTCCGAATCAAATGAATCTACAAAATCTCTGAGCTCAATGGGTGAGTAGAAAAAACCATTCCATACATTTTCCATACACAAATCAACATTTAAATCCTCTGCTATTGGCAACATTTGATTAATAGCCTCTCTAAGTCGATCCAGGGCTTTGTCATATCGAACTATATCTGGTGAAATTGGACTTTTGACAACTCCTGGAACGAAAAGCAGAGCTTTGCAGTCAAGGAAGCTTGCAACTTTTAATGCATCCTGATGAAGTTTAATTGATTTTTCTCTTATCGACCTGTCATTACTTGTTGGACTCACTCCCCAACTCATTCCAGTTGCAATGCTATCAACAAAAATTCCAGAGTCATCAATTTTTTTTCGAATTATTTCGCATTCAGCTTTTGAGGTGTTTGTATTGATAACCCCTTCACTTGAGACAGAAAGTTCAAGTGCATCAAAACCATTTTTTTTAGTTTGAGATAAAGCCGACTCTATAGATTCATTGTTTGAAAGACCATTCTCAAAAGAGAGATAACTTATACCTTTAATCAAAACCTACTCCTTAATATAATGAATCGAGCTCTACCCAGGTTTTAGTCATGTCGACAATCTGACCAGTCTTCATACTCTCATCAATTGCCATAGCGACAAGACCTGCTGCTATTGCTTCTTTTGGGCCTACTGGCAAAGAGGTTGATTCTCCTCTTAAAAAACTAACAATGTCTTCACTCATTAACTTGTCTGCACCATAGTGAGCTGGATAGTTGCCAGTCTCAGAGGAAACTGGAACACTAAAATCATGGTCCTCAAGACACTCACCAGTACGAGCATCTGTAACTTTAAGACCGCCTCTACCAAAATCTCCTTCAGCCATGCCTCTAGACCCAATAATGCAGAAACGCCTCTGCTCATCAGGAACATTGATACTTGTATGGAAAGTAAACGTTACATTATTTGGGTATTCAATTAATGCATTTTGGTGATCTATTATGTCAGCATCGCTCGTGAAAGGATTGTCAACGTTTTCCCAATAGGACAGCTTTTTTTGATAGACATCATCATGCTCACTTCCCTCAGGCTCTTCTGAAGGTATAAAATTATTTCTTCCTCCAAAACTAACAACTCTCTTTGGCCTATCTCCAACAATTCCATTGTATAAGTCGATGTCATGACAGCACTTTTCAAGCATAAAGCCACCTGAATATTTTTCAAGCCGTCGCCAATCTCTCATAAAAAACGAGCCATGATAAGGCGCTATGTGCTCATTAGCCTCAAGTGAAGTTATCTTACCAAGCAACCCATTATCTAGAACTCTTCTCATTTCACGCATATGAACTGAGTATCTTAAAACAAGCCCAACAATTAATTGATTTTCGCCAAATTTTTTAATTAATTTAGCAAGAGCAAAACTGTCTTCTTTAGTTGTTACTATAGGCTTTTCTGAAAAGACCTTCAGGCCTGCTTCAAGCCCTAAACGAATATGTTCTAAATGAAGGTGATTTGGAGAAGCTACCCACAGAAGATCAAGATTAGACCCTTTAATCATTTGATCAAGAGACTGGTATTGGGTTAAGGAATTGGAATGCTCTTCAATAATTGATAAGCCGCATGGATCAGGATCTACATAACCAACTAGTTCCATTTCTGGCATATCTTCCATAATCATTTTAAGAACATTTCCAGCCCTTAAGCCAAGTCCAACGATACCTGTCCTCATGATTAATCTCCTATTCTAAATTCTTTTAAGTGCTTGACCTGCTGAATTGAAAGCGTGGCATTTATTTGAATCTATCATAAGATGAATCTCATCACCCGGCTTAATAACTGAATCACTAGGCAGCACTGCACAAAAATTACTATTATCTAAGACAGAACCATATAAGATAACAGTTGCTCCAACATGCTCTACAACATCAACATTCATTGGAACACCTCCTTTATTAGACACTACTGTATCTTCAGGTCGAATCCCAATTTCTATACTATCACCGTCTTTGGTGTCTCCAGCCTCTAAAGGTATATTCACAGAAGAATCGCCAAGAGTTGCTGTCAATTTACCCTTGTTAATTTTTGTATCACTTGCTTGTAAAAAATTCATATTAGGGTGGCCAATAAAGCCAGCGACAAATTTTGTTTTAGGGTTGTGGTATAACTCCATTGGGGAGCCCACTTGTTCAATCACACCATCATGCAAAACTACAATCTTATCTGCCATCGTCATCGCTTCAATCTGATCATGCGTGACATAAATCATTGTTGAATTTAAATTTTGATGAAGTTTAGCGAGTTCGACCCTCATATCACCTCGAAGAGCTGCATCTAAATTCGATAACGGCTCGTCAAAAAGGAACACTTTTGGGTCCCTAACAATAGAACGACCAATCGCCACCCTTTGACGCTGCCCACCTGAAAGTTGACCAGGTTTAAAATCTAAACGATCTCTTAATTGCAAAATATCGGCAGCTTTAAAAACCTTTTCCTCTAACTCTTTTTCATTAACTTTTGCAACTCTTAGAGGAAAAGCAATATTTTCAAATACTGATAGATGGGGATAAAGTGCATAAGATTGAAATACCATAGAAATGCCTCTCTCGACTGGAGGTGCATTCGAAACATCATTGCCGTCTATAAGTACACTGCCAACGGTTGCCTCTTCTAGACCGGAAATAATTCTCAGTAAAGTTGTTTTTCCACAGCCTGATGGTCCAACAAAAACAACAAACTCTTTATCATTAATCTCAAGATTAATATCAAACAAAACTTCAGTTTCACCAAAGCTCTTACTAATATTTTCGAGTTTTACAGTCGCCATATTGCTTTCCTAACTTAAGCGTATTTCATACGCATTTTTAAAATAATTAAATACTTTTGACAAAGCCTGCCCTAAAAGAACGCTCAATAAATTTAACGTACTTTTAATGCTCACCTCATTAAATTCAGGGGCAATTTTCATTACCCCTGATTAGTTTCTAGACTTACAGACCCTCTGCTAGAGTTTCAGCAGCCTCTGCCACTAGATCAGCAGCAGAACCCTCACCCAAGATTATGCCTTGGATGGCGCTGTTGATACCTGCCTGAAGTGCTTTAAAGTCCTCAAACATTGGCTCTGGTCCACCACTACCAATTGGATCAACAAAAACTTTCCAATAGTCAGTTGTGTAGTAGACATCATCCATCATTTTCTCATACTGCATGATTGGAGTTAAACCCCAGCTCATGTCAAGATCGTACTGAGCCTCACCTGATGAAAGCATTGAAGCCAATTCCATTGCAAGATCTTCATTTGCAGAACCTTTAAATACCGCAATTGAGTCAGTGATTAATAATGTTCCACTTTCACCACTTGGTCCAGCAGGAATTGGAACTACGATTTCAGCAATGTTATCATTATGCTGTCCAGCGCCCCATGGTCCATTGATATACATTCCAATTTGACCATCGTTATATAACTGAGTCAATTGAGAACGCTCATATCCAGATGGTCCTTCCTGAGCAACACCAGCTAATTTGCCAACAAACTCAAGTGTTTCGACAGTTTCTGGACTGTTAAAAGTAATTTCTCCAGTATCTGCATTACTTACAGAACCGCCATTACTATAAAGATAGTTCAAGAATTGGTGCATTGTATTGTCAAAGTCTTTAGCAGCTAAGCCAACACCTGCAGCTGAAGTATTGTCATTAATTGCTTTAGCCATGTTATACATACCTGCCCAAGTCTTTGGAGCTACACATGCCATACCTGCCTCTTCAACTAAACCACAGTTGATGAACAAAGCTTTTGTAGAAAAAGCGTGTGGGAATCCCCAAGTTTTTCCACCATCAGTAACTGTATTGAGAATACCTGGCTGATACATGCCTTGCTGTTCGTCGGAAATATCAACTGGAATAATCAATCCACTACGTGCCAATTGCTTTAGGGTACGTGAGCCCATGTAAGCAAGACCTACAGGATCACCAGCAGCAGCTAATGTCATAGATTTATCCTGACAAGTTCCCCATGGAACTGCTTCTGCATTGACTGTAACACCCGAGTGCTTGGATTCAAAAGCAGAAATTACTGCTTGATCAGCTTCACGAATTTCACCACCGCACATAATCATGTGAACTTCCTCAGCCTGAACTGGAGCAATTAAACCCGCTCCAATTACTGCCAAGAAAAGTGCTTTAGTTATATTTTTCATTTACTTCTCCTTTTATTTTTACAACAAATTACTAGAATAAAATAGATCTAGTAATACTAAATGTGAGTATTTTAATTCTCACTCCTTTACTGCCCCTGATGTTAATCCTGCTATCAAATGTTTCTGCATAAACAGGAAAATTAACAACACGGGCAGAATTCCTACAAGACTTGCGGCCATCATTTCGTTCCACAATACGTCTTGGTATCCAATAAATTCAAATATGCCGGCTGGAAGTGGCATATAGTCTCTATCTTGATTAAATGTAATCGCAAATAAGAATTGTTGTGCATATGCTCCAATAAACATAGCAACACCGACAACAATTAATCCTGGAACCGCTAAAGGCAATATTACACGGCGCAAGGTATAAAGTCTAGATGCTCCATCTACAAAAGCAGCTTCCTCCAGCTCATAAGGAATTTTTTCCAAAAATGACTTGAGCAGCCAAATTCCAGTTGGTATAAGAAATGCTACCCCTGGAATAATCATTGCCCAATAGGTGTTTAATAAACCATAAACCCTTAATAGTTTGTATAGAGGTATTAGAAGCACAGCGCCTGAAAACATATTCACTGCAAGAAATAAAGTAAGACTTGTCGTTTTTCCACGAAAGTCAAATCTCGCATAGGCATATGCAGCAGGAACAATAAAACACATAGAAAAAAATGTCACAGCAGTTGATAAAAATACACTATTGAAAATGTACCGTGGTAACTGAGGAACAGTAACCCACATATCTCTATATGCTTGAAAGCTCATTTTGTCAGAATAGAAACGACTCATAAAATCCATAAAGGTCATAGTTTCACCAACAGGAACATCAGGCCTACTAAACAAATGGGTCAAAGGCCTCAATGAAGCAATAAACATCTCTACAAATGGCAGAAGCATAAATAGAATGAACAAAGCAAGAGAAGAATAAATCCCTATTTTTTGTAGGAATGTATATTTATCCATCATTTTTGAACTCCAGAATAACCATACCTTTTGTTAAGCTTATCAAGTACCGTCAAATAAATTAGAGAGAATACTCCGAGTATTAAAACAACTAACACCGCTCTTGTTGCGCCTGCGCCAAACTTGTAACTAAAGATTGCAGTCTTAAAAGTATCAATAATTAATGTAGTAGTTCCTCCACGCGGGCCGCCTTCAGTTAATATCCAAATAATTTCAAAAGAATTAAAGGTCCATATTGCAGAGAGAAGAGCCATTGAGACTATTGTTGGCATAATTTGAGGCAAAGTTATTCTTCTAAAGCGATACCAACGAGAAGCACCATCAACGTATGCGGCTTCATAAAGATCTCTTGGGACACCTTGAATTGCAGCCAAAAAGAACAGGGTTACCATTGGGGTTCCAATCCATACATCAGTAACAACCGCAGAGTAAAAAGCACTTTGTTTATATGCCAAGAAACTGAAAGGTCCATCAGTAATACCGACCATTTCTATAAAGTTTGAGATGAGTCCAAAATGGCCATTATATAGCCACAACCACCCAAAACAACCTATTGCTATTGGTACTATCCATGGCGGCATAACCAGAGCACGAAAAACACCTCTAGCTCTTATGTTACTTGCAAGTAAAGATGCTCCAATTAACCCCAAAACTATCTTCAAACCAACTGATAAAAACATCCAGTAAAAAGTTCTTGTTACAATTGATGGAAACTTTCGACCACCTATTGCCTTTTCATAGTTTTCCCATCCAATATATTCCGCCCCACCCATTAGGGTACCTAGATTAGAATTAGTAAATGAGAGTCTAAAAGTTTCATAAAGAGGCCAAACGACTATCCAAAACATGACCAGAGCTGCAGGCGCAATAAGCGCCCATGCAAAAAGCGTGGTGGTTTGAGATTTAGTTTTAGGTTTAAGCATTTGTATCAAATTACTCATTGACCAATGCCTCCTTATTCATTGCTGGATCGGACATCATATCAAAATTCTCTGGCTTATAAAAGTCCCATTCGATTTTTTTAAATAGGTTTCTGTAACTACTCAATACTAAATCATTTAATTCGCCGCCACTCCTTCTATTACTTTGGCTCGACCAAGCACTTTCTGATAGACCTAAAATTCTTGGACACAGCATAGACTCCATTTCATAGTCTTGAAGAATAGTTTCACACCATAGATGGCCCTGAATACCCTCAACATTTGATTCAAGCTCAGGCTCATCCTTTGGAATAATTGACCAATCTAAAGTTTTTTCAAATGGAATAACTGCTGCCCAGTTTGCTCCTCGATCCGCATAGTTTCTACTTTGAGCCATATCAAAATAAATAAACTCAGCTGGACACAGTACAACTTTAAATCCTTGCCGTGCAAGGCTAATACCAGACTCTAAATTCTGCCAAGAAAATAATAACTTATCTATCTTCACATCCTGATGCTTTCCATCCTCAGCCTCTTGCCAAGCGGCAGTTTTTTTATTGTTTAGTTCTACTCTCTTTGAAAGTTTATTAATAAACCATGAGGCTACATCTTTGCTAGTATTGAGATTATGCTTAGACTTAAGAGAATCAATGGCAGGAGATTTACTCCATGCATCAGGCGCAATCTCGTCAGCTCCTAAGTGAATATATTCACCTGGAAATACTTTACATAGATCATCAATTACCTTTTCCAATATTGAAAAAGTATCTGGCATAGCTGGGTTTACTGTGTTTTCAGTATATCCCTGGACTGAAACTTCATAACTTTTATCCTCTGGATCTCGCATACTTGGATAAAGTTTGACTAGTGACATATTATGTCCTGGCAGGTCAAACTCAGGCATTACTTCAATGTAGTTTTCTGAAGCCCTATCAATAATTCTTTTAATCTGAACTAAGTCATAACAGCCTCCAGATGGAAATGGTCCAGATCCGAACACAGGAGGTACTAATTGACCATCGCCTCTTGTTGAGGTTGAAGTCGCGATTTCATAATCATCGTCTAATTTAAATCGAAATGCCTCATCATCTGCTCCATGCCAATGAAACTTATTGAGTTTAAATAAGCTCATTAAATCTAGAAGTTTTAAAATACTGTCAGCAGAAAAGTAGTGTCTTACTGTATCTAAGTGTTGTCCTCTCCAACTAAAGCGAGGCTTATCAATTATTGCTCCGCATGGAACTAATTGATGATAGGTTTGAGCTAGTTGCATTAGAGAGATCAGGCCATAATAAATCCCAGTTTCATCTCCCGCAATAATCTCAACGACATCACTGGTGATTATAATTTCATAGGAAGACTCATCCATTGAATCAAGATATTTAATCTTAAGTGAGGTTGAAGCATTGCTGATTTCATTATTTATTTTTTCAGGAAACAAATTAAGATTTAAGCGTTTTCCTAGCTGACATGCAGATTCATAGGCACTATGAATTATTGAGTTATCGTCAAAGAAAACATTGACAGGTGGACATAGGTTGCACACTCCTGCACTCGCAGTCCATGAATAAGGGTGTGGCACCAATCGTAGTGATTCATAATTTAATTTATCTCCCGAAATATGGGGGATTGGTGCCACGGAGGAGATTCTTTCTAAGTCTAAATCTATAACATTTAAGTTTAATATTTCTTCATTTTCTGTTTTTAAAAAACATCCTTGAGGAGACCATCTATAATTCATCGGCTTGTGTCTTGATTCTTCATAAGCAAACTTAAAGCTCCATTCATCGCCAGGTTTTAAAACAAACCCAGCATTCGGTTTTAACTCAGCATATCCGCCAGAGCTAAAATGTAAAACGCAGTTATCTATGATCTTCACAGGTGCGAGCACGCTAAAGCAAAACATAAAGCCTTCAATTGATTCATTCGAATTATTAATCAGCTTAGAGCAAAAATAATTCTCGGAATTGATTGATGTTTTAATTACAAAATCTGTTGTACTCATCTTCAGTTCTCGCTATCTTAAAAAAGGCTATTTCTCACTAATTATGAGTACATAGCTCATTTCAAATTGGTAATATAATGGTATTATATAACAGGAATTTAATAAAAAACAAATTAAATGCTCAAAAAAAATTGTTTTTTAGCTTCTATCACAATAA
>Ga0228636_1000374_pt1 | contig 12105 bp, 6 predicted proteins | sample 45DmetaG_FD_182709 | JGI IMG/M metagenome (GOLD analysis project Ga0228636, IMG submission 182709) | Seawater microbial communities from Monterey Bay, California, United States - 45D | ecosystem: Environmental > Aquatic > Marine > Coastal | place: USA: California | collected 2016-11-03 | reverse complement strand
CGTTTTGAGACGCCATAAAATTAACAAATGGATATTCAGTTTCCATATCGTTAACATATAAAGCATATTTATTATAATTGGTGGTCATATCCATTAATGGACTTGTTGGGTATGGTCTAACTGATATGTTACGAGCGGCATTTACTGAATAATCAATATCAAACGGATTATCAAATCTGGTAACATCCATAGTGAACGTTGTAATTTGTTCAACACTATCAAATGTTATATTATTAGCAGTATTTGCACTAGAATAAGATGGTAACGAAACCCTATTTACTTGTATTGAAGCCGGAAAAAAATTAATTATTTTAGTTATAGATGTAGACAGTCTTTTCTGTAATGACCCATAAAGAGCGTAATTAGTAACTTGACTTATATCATAGTTTGGATAAACTCTATAATTTTTTATTGCAATCGCTTTAGACTCTTCAATACTACCAACGTCAAGGTCGTTTAAAGATATGGGATTACTAAAAACACCCGTTTCAAATGTCCTATTAACTTTTTCAACAATATTTGTGGAAAATTCAAAATTACCCTGCGTTAACCCTCCACCATCAACCACCTGTAACCCAACTAAATCAGGTGAAAATGATTGGTCAGCACTTGGAGGTGCTGGAGGATAAAAAAACTTTTTTTTATTGTTGTTTGTAGCCATTTTTAGTTGGTTATGTTATTGAAATTTTTACTGAAATCTATGTTATCATCTCTATCTTGTCTAACCTCATATAATAAATCGTTAAATTCATCTCTAATCTCATATAAGTTATATTGTTTGTATATATTAAGATTACTATCATACATAGTATAAATTCCATCTTCCATACTTTTTGTTTGATTACCATAAAGTGCAATAGCTAACGTATCAATATCATGTTCAGCCAATTCAATATCCATACTAATTGGATTAAAGAATGTGTTAGTCATAACAATATTTTGATTAGGTTGACCAATAAATGGTGTCGCATTTGCTTTATTAGAAGGAGCACTTGAAGGTGATACCGTACAAAATATTAAATCACTTCCCCCATCAACATATCTATATCTTATCGCCTTTTGAGAGCTATTACTCAAATTAGTCACAACTGGTTCACAATAAAATGCTGATGTAACAACTCTATAAAAATTAGGTATCTTAGTTCCGTCGCTATTTAAATATTCAATAAGATAACCAATTAGTCCTTGATTGATAAATCTATTTCGGTACTCTTGCGGTACCCCGTTTAAATCGATGATTATACCCTTAACATTGGGTAATGATGATAATACACCACAATCTGTAATAGTGGTTCTTATTTCTACAGGTCTTATATATAATGTATATATACCTATTTTATTAAATTCTTCAGCTGGAAGTTTTAAGTTATATAAACCACCTAATATTTCAACATCGGCATTACCTCCTGTAGTTGAACTGTGGAAATAAGGTGTTAAAACATCTTGGGCGTTCAGTTTTGTTAAAACAAAATTTGTCGTAACGTCTCTTGATGGAGTATAATTTAAAATTATCTCAACATCTTCTGGTGACATGTCAGCTGGTCTTACTGTTCCGTATGTTCCTAAAGCCATTTTTTTACTCGTTATTATTGTTTATTCTAAAGTAACCATACCCATAAGATATCATGTCACCTAAGTTATCCACCTCTCCAAGTCTTTGTAGTGATTCAAACCCTGAAAGCTTACCTCTTTCAATAAATATTTCAGATTGTATTTCTGGCGAGTCAACTACGTTAATTAATACTTCTTGTTTAGTAATTGCGGACGCAACTAACTCATTACTTGTTAAACCCGAAGATTCGGCGATATATAATGTAGTACCATCTAAGTAATCGTAGTATTGAACATTATTAATTGTATAGGAGGTGTAACCACTCGTTATTTGGTCCACTTTACCAAAAGGTTGACCCCCCTTAACCACTGTTGTAGTTACGTCAAATTGAGTATTTCCATATAATTTAAGTTCAGATAACCTTGAAGAACTAAATCCACTCAATATAAATGGTACTGTTGTAAAATTATTAGACGTTTGACTTTGTACCGTATTAGAACTATCTCCCGTAAAAATATAATCGTAACTTATAGGTATTCCTGACCAACTACCCCCTTGAGGTGTGAATGTAACGTTACCATAAGGATTAGTTATTGTCACCCCTGTTGTTGGAACATAAACCGTTTTCTCAACTATTGTTTGTCCCCATGGATTATTTTGAGTCAATGTTATAACATAGCTATTGGTTATATTAGGGTAAGTATGCGATAAATACTGAGGAGCGTTTGACGTTAGTGGCTCACTAAATCCGTCCCCCCAATCGACAATATAATCAGACAACTTTAAAAATCCTTTAAACTCATCAGACGTGTTAAATAACCTTATCGTATTTTGATTAGATGGGTCACCTGATGTTATAAAATTCGATACAACATCTTGTTGTAATGCAAACCCATCAAATGGAGTATAAAAACCATAGTTTTCGTATGTTTGTCTAAAAACGATTGGTACTGTTAACCCTGTCAATAAACTACTACCGTCTGTACCCCCACTTAATATTTGAGTCATACCAGTATAAACACCAAAAGTGTTTCCACTAAAGTATTCAGTAATAACGTCACCTTTTATTGATTCGGGCGAAATCTTTATGTAATATTTTTCTTCCATTATTGCGGATTAACATATTCGTACCATTTTATCCCGTTAGTTAGTTGACCAACGCGGTTACCTAAACCATATCCTTCAAACACCTGATATTCATAATTATTAACATCTAAATCAACCTTATAATAAAAGTATTCAGATTTATTAAATTTAAACTTTTCACTTATTTCTGATTGTGGTCGATTAGTCATTCTAACAAATTGACCTAACTTCGCATTAAAGAATTTTGCCGACATATAAAACGTATTTACATCAATATATTCTCTACCTTTTAACCAATACATAAAGTAACCTTCTTTGTCACCAATATAATCCAAATTAAATGTCGGTCTTCTAACCTCGACCGGTTTAGGGACACTCGGAGTACCGATATCAACTTGTTGTTTTACCCCTTGTTGGGTAGGTATTATTATTGTAAAATAAAGTCTCTGATTCTCAGATTGATTAGAGTCATAAAAGTCTAATTTAAAAAAACTTCTTCTAAATGAGTTGGCGTAATAATATAATTCTTTATTATTAAAACTTATACCACTATATGTTTGATAAACCGATGGGTCAACGTAATTATAACTTGATACCCATAAATTACTATTTGCGGGCGTAGTATTAATCACATCTATATTTCTATTAAAAAATGAAAATTCGTAAGTAGTACTATTATTAGATTCACCATTATTTGTTAACCATTTTTTATGGGTGTATCTAGTGGTTTCAAAATCCTCAATAGGGTTGATTACTTCTTCAACAACATCGTTTTCATATTGTTTAATTAAATCTTCCCTCCCAAAATTATCGAAGGTAATTTCAAAAGGTAAATTAATATATGTGTCGTTATCATTAACGGTTAATCTAAATTTATTCACAATTATCGATTAAAGGGGAAAAGTTTATGTCATTAAAAATATTATTATTTCTCATCAATGGTGTTTGTAAAAACAATATTTCAGTAAATGGATAGTGCTCACCATTTAAAAAAGGGTTATTGACACCATTTCCATCTGTATCTATAAACCCATAAGAATATATGTCTCTCCATCTCCATTGACCCTCATAATTAGAAAAAAAGGAATAATTAGGGACACCACTTACATCATTTTTATCACCAACCTCAATATAGTCTGAGTACACTCTTAAACTTATTGAATGATGTGGATTATAAGTGTACCCATCAGGTAAATTAACTGGTCCCGATGTTGTAATTACACTAGGATTAAATGAATATTTATGTGACATTTGAGACAAAACCTCTTCTCTTTGTTGGAATTCATTCCACTCACATAAATCACCTTTTAATTCGCTACCTATGGGTAAATCTTTATTAAAATAAAATCTGATAGGATTTCCGTTATCCCCATTTTTAGTATAAAAATCAACATCAATATTATCTTTATTATTTATATTTTGTTTTGACCACCAATTATCAACTACATTTTCTCTAAAGTTAAAACCCCATCCGACTTCTAACCCTTTAGTTGCCGAACCATTTGTTGGTGGAGAATTAAAATAACCCATATACCCTTTATTAATAATAGTAACAAATAATTCAGTAATTGGTCTGTCTAAATTATCCATTAATGAAATTATATCAATATCCTTATCAAAGGAATAAGCAAAGGACCCTCTACCATCTTTAACTGATATTCGAGTTACCTGATTAGGGGTTAAAGCGGAATACTCTAATTTCTTTTTAACTGGAAAATTATTCTGTTCAAAACCCATTCTTGTTAAATCGACATTTGACACATCTGTTAGTGTTTTATGTTTCCTAACGTAATACTTGGACATAGTCTCTCCAGAATTCTGAGGGTTTATAACTCTTTTTAAGTTACCCATATACCCATCACTAATCTCAATACCTGTAAACCCATAATTATATACGTTAATTATTTTATCTTCATTACCGTATGATTGGTCACCTAAACTATAAACTTCAAGAAGATTTTTACCATTTACAGGAGTTTGTAAATATATGTAGTCACCTTCATTTATATTATGTTTATAACCACAATAAAAACTTATTATATTCTTACCATTTACTACTCTATTTTTAATTGAATAAGGTATTCCGTCTGAAACATTAAAAGTTAAAGTAACATTAGTCTCATCATCCGTATAAGACATTATCTGATTATCATCGTTGGCGTAAGGATAAGTTATGTATGCCGACCAATTATACGTGGAAGCACTTTTACTATGGTAAGGAATGTGGTTAGGAATTCCAGATGTACGAAAAAAATTAAATTCATCATATGGTGGGTACCCCGTCCAAACCGCGTTACCTACAATACCTCCAGCATCGATAATAGTTTGAGTCGGATTTATTAAATAAAGTTCGTCTTCAAATGGGGAGTAATTACTACATCGTCCAGAAACTGTATTATCAAACAAATTAACTATTTTTCCCGCAATTCTAAATTTTGTAGATATTTGTCGTTCATGGTCAAATCTTTCTTCTAAATTCAATAATACTGTCCTGTCACCTTCAATTATACTTTTTTTAGTATTTTCTAAGGGAACTTGAATAAATAAATCAGTGTCAGGCGCACCTGCATAACGGTCCGACCCTCTAACTATCCTCATATCTTGATTATTTTTTTGATTACTCATTATGACTCGTTAAATATATATTTAGTTATAAATTTATTCATGGCACTTTTACCTCTTTTAAGACCAAAATAAAAATGAAATGGTGACCCAACACGATAAGTAGGTGACCCCATACCACCCGCCTGTGTATCAAGTGGTGGGTCGGGAAAACCAGGAACATTAGTTAAATAACCTGTACTCTGACTTACGACACTTGTTTTAGGGTAGTAATTAGCACCATCAAATGTTTCATCTTGATATAATCCACTCTTAGTCTTACCTGCTCCACTATCCGTTACCCACTTGTTATCCTCATTCCCAAATAACTTAGTACCTGTGGTCTTCCACCTATAAAAAGGAACAATTTGAGTACCAGGATAATTGAATTGATTAGTAATTAGTGGGCTCTCTGAAAAAGTAATTTCTCCTGGCCCCAAAACTCTTCTATCCGCAGTATCACCTGTAAACCACACACCAATCTTACCATCCCCTACAGTTATAGAATCTGAGTAATTACCCGTTACATAAGGTAAAACCCCAAATTCTGTATTAATAGAAATTAGTTGAGCATAATCACCATCAACGCGGGAATCAAATAAAGGAATACTTCCCACAAACCCTCCGGTTTGTCTAGAAAATAGTTTAGCTACTGCCGAACCACCTATACCCAATATTTGTTGGAAAAAATTAGAATCTATTAATCGAGATATTACAAATAAATTTAATATACCCGATTCATCTTGATAAGAAGTTGACTCAACTTTATCTATAATATATCCTTGATATTCCGGAGTTAATAAAATCTCTTTTAGGAAATCTGTTTTAGGTCCTAAGTCCATAATTGTTGTCGGTTGCCATATTTGCGAGTCGTTAGACCCAATATATGAGAGTCCTGATTTTGTTGTTTGACCCACGAAATCTCCATTGTAATATGGTGTCGAACGATAGAAAAAAGAGTTACTGTCGGTATTAAAGTATATTGGTCCCCTATAATTTCTATTCTGAAAATTAAATCCAAAGATAGGACCTTGATTTGGGTCTCCACAGTATTTATACCGTTTTACCTCGTTATTACTATCATAGAACGTTCTTTTCTGGAACGAAGGCATATATAAAGTACCATTTACCCAATTATTTTGAAACATGTGACCGACTACACCTCGACATGTCGCAAACATAAATTTAAACCTAGTCTTCCATTCAAAAAGTAACCTTATGTCATTAGGAATTGTTAATATTAGTAGACTTTCAACAAATACATAACATCCTCCAACAACTTTTCCTAGCTCTTTGTCGTTACATCCACCAACCGCAAAATTAGAACCGTTACCTTGATAACATTTTAATTGAACTAACCCTTCACACGTAAAACTTTCAAGTACCCCCGCAATTGAGCTTGGAGTACTACCAGAAAAATCATTTAAGTTACCCGTAGCATCACTTGCATCAATACCTTCAGATTCGTTACCCTGTAATGTCGCATCTCCTTGGTCACTTACAAGAAAAAAAGTAAAGTTATTATTTAAGTGTAACGCAAAATCCTGTATTGGTTGTCTATTCGTATTACGACCAAGTTCTCTAGCTGTTGATGTTGGTAATCTATCTGACCTAAAAATTAGTCGATTTGGATTGGACATATTAACCTTAGGTATATTACCACTCGCTCCATTAATATATGAAGGGGACACGGTATATAAATCGTCATTATTACCGTTCCTTTCAATTACAGTACCAGGACTCTGTCTACTGTATTGATATGAACATCCGGCAATACTTCCTTGACTGATACCTGGCGTAATGCTAGTGTTATTCGATACGGTCGTACCATTTCCTGTACCATATTCAGAAGCATTTAGAGTAGTCCATTCAGGTCCCATTGAATTATAATACGCAGGTCCTGTACTCTGAAAAGGTGTGTATTGAGTTGGGTCAGGAGTAAAAAGAAATGATGGATGATAAAGCGTAGTATTACTATTCGCATTATCGTCAGCGTACGATGCAACGTTGTAATTTACATTTAGAGGGGTAAAGTGTCTTTGAGGTACGTCATTTTGAGGAGTTGGTTGTATCGGAATATTTAAACAATACTCACCTTGAAATTGTAAGAACGCCTGACCATAAGCCTTACCAAAAAGAGGTCCCAAATCGTACTGTATCGTTTGTCTAGGAGTATGTGGGTCAACACCTCTTGTTAAAAATACTAATTGAGAATCCTCATCCCAATAATCAATTGGTTTTGGACTATAAATTTGGGTTTGAAGCTGCCCAATTACATTTAGTTTTTGACACTTATACCTTGTGACTTTTTCTAAAATATACCTATAAATTACCGAATTATTCTTTTCATTAGAACTTGCATTATTATCAAGATAATCAACCGCCTCACTTAATTTCATGGTACCTATAACTTGGAAGTACTCCACCCCTGATTTAAATTTATAAGATGTGCCAGTCTCAGTACTCTTAAGGTCTAAGTTAACAGATTGTACTGCCCCATTACTTTTTTCATAAGTAATAGATGACGGAACATAAGCGGAAGTATTATTTAATAGGGTCCCTGTAATTGAGGTATCTCCGTATTGATTAGCGGTTAGACCTGTAGTATTAGGGTCAGGTATTAATAAACTATCAGTGAAACTAACTAACTGACCCGGCGTTAAGCTAGTGTCCGCATCTATAAGAGTAATTAAGGGTAAATCGGTAAATTGGTTATTCGATTGATTTACTGTAACACTACCATAATCACTATTCATAATTGTCGTCCGTATCCTATTTGGTCTAGTGCTTGAAAAATATCTACCCCTTTGATTAATGGCGTTGAGTGCTTGAGGCCAACTCACATCGTAAGGGGCTCTCATTGATTTCCCATCCACGATAGAATTATTTGATTGTATAGAAAGAGGGCTTTTAAACCATTTATCATTAGGTCTATCTTGGTTACTTCCCCATCCCGACACTAAATCCTGTGGGTTAGTACCGTCCCATCCAGAAAATAATGTTCGGTTCCAACTAGCAAGTAATTGTTTATTTTCATCATTATTATAACATAGACTATCAGGGTCAATAGTTTCATAAAAAACTGAGTCATTAAGATTCGCCAATACTGATTGATTTTGAACCGCTGTTTCCTCCCATGCATCAAGAAGTTCTTCACCTTCAGGAACTAAATCGGGAGTCGCCGAACAAGAACAAGCCTCACAATCGGGATACGTCATCATAGGTAACGTTAACCTTTTAAATGGGTTTTCTTTAGGAATTCCCGTTATCGTTTCTTTACTACAGTTAGCGTTTACAAAAGGTATTGCATCTACAATTTTACATAAGACCCAAATAATTCCATTAACTAAACGTCTTACAAATTCAATGAGGGCATACAAAATAGGGTATATAAGTGCTAAGACGTGCATAATAGGTATTAACACTACTAAAACCGGAGTCATAAGATTTAATAATATACCAAAAACAAAATTAAGGAAATCGAAGTTTCTTTGAGCGTCATTCATGGGAAACCTATTATTCTCACTCATACACGCCCTATCAGTTATCTCTTTTATACCATAGTGAGAAGCTCTGTTCCACCCAAACTTAAAACGGTCAATATGTGCTGCTGTGGTATAAACTTTATTATAACCAAATCTATAAAATGTGTCTTCACATTTTATGGCGGCATCTTTATCATAATAATCTGTCCAATCTAATGAAAATGCATAAGATTTATTAAAATCTAAATTATTTAAATTTCCATCATCATCCGGAGTATCAGAACCCCAATGCTCTTTAATATTAGGTATTAAGTAATTGGCTCTCATAATTTGAGATTGAAGTCCCGCCTCATTTTGCCATTTTATCTTAAATCGATATTTACTTTCTGTTGGAATACCGACTTTTGGGTCGACAGACGTTACCCTTTCCCCAAATTCATTCGTGGTAATAAAATTCATATTCATCGGAAGGTCAATTAACCACGCACCGTTATCATCAATAACATTACCCCCATCCTCTAACCTGTACTGTTCAAGAACAGGGTCACCGTTCTCATCTTCCTGTATGGTTTGTCTTATAGCCAATATTTCGCCAGGGGCAACAACTGTGTCACACAAATTACCAGTGTCTTTTTTGGGTCGACAATTAGAAGTTATATAGTCACCCTCATTTGATGAGAAGATAGACCCCATGAATGATGCATGTGGTAGTATCTCTACCCCTTGGTCCGACAAATCGAAATCAACTCTTGTTATTCCAACGTCACACATGTCATCTTGACCCCAAAATGATGACACATCAATATCTTTGACTTCATTAAGTATTTGTGGTAATGAATCAATATTCTCAGAATCTTTAAATAGTTGTCCGTTAAATTGAGAAGGTACTCCCCTACCCATTCTTATTAAATCAGATGGTCTTAAAGAAAATTCCCCCATGTTGGATAAATCTAAATCCATAACTAATTTTTGGTTACCTAATGGTACACCAACAATCATAAAATCACCCGATTGATTAGTCCTTACAGAATACTTATAATACTTTTCATACACTTGTAGCACTTCTTTACGTGTTAAAACATCGTCTACAGTAGGAAATGTACCTGTCGCGTTGTGACCGTAATACTCATCTTTATAAGGTAAAAGATTATACCTATAACCATCTTCGTTTTTTGTAGTAGGAGTTTTATAAGGATATAATGTTGATATTATTGGGTCGGACTCATCCACACTATCTAAAGGTATAAAAATAGAAATATGAGCGTTAGGTACACCTAACCCCCCATTGGCGATAACACGACCTACAACGACACCATAGTCGGCACAAAACTGCGTGTATAAATCTTCTTGTCTTAATTTTAAAGACAGAATTTCTAACGAATCAAAATCTTGGTCAATTTTAACATTAATATTTCTATCAACACCAGGTTTTGTTCTTATTCTAATTGATTTTGGCATAATTAGTTTTTAAGATAAATAGTTATTCATCCTAATTTTAATTTGATTTTGTCAAAAGTATATGGATAGATTTAAGAGAAGTCGACATTTTTAAGTGACTTAGCCCTCACTTTGATATCGTTATCGGGAAAACGAATTTGGTACACTTGGTTTGGTTGTGCGAAAATTGTATCATCAATTAACTTTATTTCTTTTGTTTGACTATCAGAATATCTTTGTGATGTCTGTGAATTAGAATATCTACCCCCAACTTTTCCGAAAACTTTTAGGTCAGATAACGAAATAACACCAGGAATATCCTGAACTATTCTTCTAACATCTGAAACATTAACATTTGTACCTAATTGTTGTCTTTGTGGTGAAAAATAACTATCCACAGAATTAATAATATTTGTGATAATTTGTCCTTGATTTTGGGTCGAATCCATAACAACTGATAAGTCAAATTCTAAGTCCACTACGTTCGCACTTGATATAGAAATATAATCATTTATCATCCTATAATGTGATAAATAATTGGCGATATTTTGTTTTAATGTATTAGATACCGATTCAGTTAATTTACCTTGAGTATCATACGAAAGAATTTCAATTTTTATTTTATTATCCTCCTCAGTAATCGCAGCCTTAGCCGGTGCACCATATCTACTCGGCATAGTCCTAACTAAAGAATTATAATCATTAACTGTAACTGCCCTTTTTTGTGCTGCAAAATTAAATGATACCATATTTCTAACTTCCTCAGCGGTCGGTAAATTACCACCACCAATTGCCGCGGTAACATTATTAGTTCTTAAACTTTCAATTACATTTTGACTAATTGTACTTGATGGTCCATTTACATCAAAAAATGTTGTACCGAATTGAGTTATTGTATCGACACCAATATTAGACGCCTTACCCCCACCAACTCGATATTGTACAAATAATGTCGTGTTAGCCTTAACAGTGACACCTAAACCAATATTATTTTGATAATCTTGTATTCTTAACGGAACTCCCGTTCTTGTGAATTCTTGTAACTGTTCTTCAGGTGTTGTAGTACCACCACCGAAATTTATTTTACAATACCCTTCAGGTGTATATTCAGAAACAAATCGTGTTTCAGTCTCAATATACTTTCCAACTTTAATACCTGGTTGGTCAGCAGGTTTAGTTGGGTCCTCAACAAATATTTTAGACTCAGCCAACGCATCGACTTCATACCATTTATTAGTTGAACTTATAAATTCATCATATGTAGGTGGTGACTGATAGTTAACACCATCTTTTTGTATTATAGAAGTTATACTAATAACATTCTTTTCAGGTAAAAAGAATTCAAAAAATGGTCGAACATCGTTATTATTAATAACCTTTTTAAAGGTTTTAGTTAAACCATTAACTACGACCTCTCTTTTGGTCATAGTATAATTTATTAAGCGATTATTCGCGTCAAAATTTGGCGTCTTAGTACGATTCGGGTAACCTTCACTATTATATTGTGAACTAAACTCAATATCATTAGGGTTCTCAAATACTTGACCACCACCAACAAACTGAGAACCCGCTCTCATAGTACCCAAATATCTCTCATCTTCTTGGTCACCTAAAGCTGGCACCGTAATAGACACATCAACTAAAGCGATGGACGGTCTATTACCGGGTATTTTTAACCCATACGTTCTTGCGATATTATATATTGATGACTTCTGTTGTGCATATTGAAGTACCGTCTCTTGTATACTACGGTCCATATGGTAATGTAAGTTATCACCAATCGCGGCATTTAAATCCATAAATACCGAATAAATGGATGCATCGTTGAAATTACCTATTAAATCAGGGTAATATTGTTGAGTGTAATTTATCAATTCCTGTCTTAAGGATTGAAAGTCTCTATCTGTGTATGAAATTTTACGGTTAGCCATATACTATTAAATA
>Ga0228636_1000368_pt1 | contig 12158 bp, 10 predicted proteins | sample 45DmetaG_FD_182709 | JGI IMG/M metagenome (GOLD analysis project Ga0228636, IMG submission 182709) | Seawater microbial communities from Monterey Bay, California, United States - 45D | ecosystem: Environmental > Aquatic > Marine > Coastal | place: USA: California | collected 2016-11-03 | reverse complement strand
GAAAAAAAGTAAAAGACTTCCAAAAAGGATTGTTTTTGAATACCAATTACTTAGAGATAAGTACGATTTACGAAAAGGTAGTTGGAAAACTATCAACTTATCCGAACTATCGGAATTGAATACAATGTTTGTGGGTAATCACTATTATGGTAAATCCACCAATGAGGTGATTGAAGAATGGAGAGAATTAAATAAGTGTAGAGATTCCTATGTGAAATTTCCGATTGATGATGATATGGATTTACTAATAAGAAAACTCAAAAAAATGGATAGTCCAAAATACAGAAATATGGATGAGGATTATTTTGAGACTATCATATATACGGGAGGATATGGTTATCCATCATTAAAACAAATACTGTCTGAAACCCAATGGAATTGTTTGAGAAATTTAGAAACACCTAAAAATTAAGAGATATGATTTTTGTTTTTTCAAATTCATAATTTGGAAACTCCCTCATCAGTAATGGTGGGGGTTTTTTCTTTAAAATCAATTATTATTTCACAAAATCTACGAAGTGAATTAAGTTCATCTTCACCAATGTTGTATTTTTTAATTATACTTTTTGTTTCCATATTTGGTTTAATTAATTCCAGTTGAATTAGGTATTGTTAACCCTCCGATATAATTTCCATCACTCAGGTGATGAAATGGAGAACACTTACCTCTATCAATTAATTCCTTCAGAGTAATTGTTCCATAACTATCTCTGATTTTTCTATTTTGTTTCTTCTTCTTACTCATATACTTTTTCTTGAAGTTGTAGTTTCTTTTTAACCTTAGTAATTGTATTAAGAGAAACATCACAAAGTTTAGAAACTTCAACACCTTTCATTCCTCTTTCTAAATACTCAACTACTTTAGAATGTTTGGTTAAGAATTTTAGAGTGGATTCTTTTGTGTTTTGTTTTCTTCCACTATATTTTTCTGGATTCGTTTTTTGAGTGATACGAATCCCTTCCATTTGTCGAGATTTAATCATTGATTTCTCAAATGAACTCATAGTAGAAAGAATGTTCAATAATAATTCAGAGAAGTAATCTTTTTCACCTGAATCATTTAGGTTTTGGAAGTTTGGGTTTCTACAAACAACTCTAACACCTTTTTCGGTCAGTTCCTTCCAAACAGATAATACCGAAAGTGTATCCCTTCCTAATCTATCGATAGAGTGAACCTCAATATGTTTGATAGTTCCGTTATCAACTAACTTCTTAATTTTGTTTTTAATAATGTTTGGTCGTTCCCATAGAGGAATTAATCCACTACATTTATCAATGATAACCTTATCAAATCCCTCCACATTTTGAATCTGTCTTAATTCACTTTGTTCATCAGTTGAAACTCTCGATAGAAATACTTTCATAATTCTCAATATTAGGATTAATAACTATACACCCTTAAATTACGAAAATATATTAATATATACAACTATATTGAGTGTAAATTCACAAAATAAGATTAGTAAAATGAAGTATACTCTAAAATTGGGAAAAGAAGGTTTCTTGTAACTGAGAGAATTACTTTTTTCTAAAAGGGTGGTCTGACCCGTTTTTATATCGGAGTCAATTTTTCCTCTAGGTAAAGTGATTGAGTCTTAATTAATAATTGACCATCTAATTAAATAATTTACTCGAATCAAAAAACTTAACTTCAATATTATCAAATTTGGATTTTATTTTACTCTGATTCTTTGAAGTATTTTCATAAATACCGTAATATATTTTATTGTAATACTTGTCTATTAATTTTATTATATGTTCATCTGAATCAGATAATGAATGACCGTAAACAACAAGTTCTTTACTTTGTGTTTTTCCAAATAAATTCCAACAATGGTTAAGGTAGTCATTGGATAGTATTTTTCTTAATTTAATTTTTGAATCTCCTTCAGTTATTATAATTGGAAATTTTTCAGAATTTATATTATTTGATATTTGTTCAAGAATAGGAGAACCTGGTTTGGATTTTAGTTTGGATGTATAGATTTGGTCAACATCATCTTTAAAAAACATAAGATTTCCATGAAGATATAACAAAGGTATTTTTAATTCATGAAGATGATTTTCAGGGTGGAATGTGAGAATAGTATTTTTTGGGTAGTGAACATATCCAAACTTATCAATGAAATTTTTTGATTCTATTGTTAGATAATAAAGAGATAAGTCGTAATTAGTGGTAAAAATATTTGAGAATTTTTGTAAAGTTTCATTTGTTTTACAATCGGAATCAAACTTTTCTTTATAGAAATCTAAAGGAGGTTGAATATCAGAAATCACAGATATAAATTTTTTTTTCAACTCATTAATAAACGGTTGAACGTTTTCTCCTTTAAGGTTTAGTGAATTGGAAACATTTTTAAAAGTTTCAAGTTTAAGTAATACATCTTCTAAATTTAATTCTTTTGAATCATTTAACAAATCGATAATTTTAGGAGATACTTTCTTATTTATCAACTCTATAAGGGTTGAGTAATTAAATTTATTATAAATATTAATTGAAAATCCATTTCCTAATAATAAGGGTAAATTATTGTTTTTAATTACATTTTCAACTTCTATTAATTTATCCATATTTTATTTTCAACTTGAAGAAAATAATCTTACTTCCCTAATTGTTTCATATATTCCTTAAACATAAAATCGACCATCATTGGGTATATATTTTTATTCATTACATTTTTATAAAACTCCTGTCTATCTCCATGATAATCAATTACAGTATCTTTAAAAAGGTTATTAAAATACTCCTTCTTTACATCATCCGAATTATTACCATTCACCACCTTTTTTAACTCGTCATGAGAATTCATTCGTTGTTGAATCTGTTCTAAGGTTACTTTATCTTCTTCACCTAAATTCTCTCCAAACACTTGGTTAATCCTATCAATGATATCAGAGAGTAGAATCTTTTCATCTTCACCTCTACCACCACCTGATTCACCTGAAATACCAACAACTACACCCTGTTCATTTTCTAAATTTAGATTTGTTTCACCCATCATTTGGATACGAAGTGAATCTAAATCAACGGAATCTACCACTGATACCCTTTCTGATTCTTTCTTTGGTAGTTTTTTATTTAAGAACCTTAGGAATACATAGGATTTCTCCCATTTTACCTCTCCAAAGGATGAGATTTGTGAGATATAGGAATACATTCTAATGAAGGATTGAATCTTAGATTTGAAATCATCTTGTTCTTCCTCATTCAATCGTTCATTGTAGGTATCCACCACCACATCAATGATGGGATGTAACCTCTGGTCAGATTCTGAATTGGAGTAGAACTCCTTACAGAATTCATCTATTTGATATTTAGTATAAAGATTGTATTGTTCAATCTCATACAACATCTGATACAACTTATCAGGGTCGGTTTCCTCAGTTAGAATCGTTGAGGTATAGTAAGGTTGAAAAGATTTAACGATATCTTCCGTATCATTCACAAAATCTAAGATGAAAGTATCCGTTTTACCTCTTTTTGTTCTATTCAAACGTGAGAGTGTTTGAACACATTGAACTCCACTCAACATCTTATCTACATACATGGATTGTAGGAGTGGTTCATCAAACCCTGTTTGGAATTTATTAGATACTATTAGAATTCTGTATCTCGGGTCTTTCAACCCGTTCGGAATAGAGGTGTTTACCAATCCATTCTCCGTATTTAATGAAGTTTCGGTGTTCTCCTTACCATTGTGGTAAATGGTTCCACTAAATCCAACCAAACAACTGTATGGGAGATTTCTATCCTTCATTTGTTTTACCATTTCTTCATGGAAAAGAACACAATGTTTACGTGAACGAACCACTACCATTCCTCTACCTCTTCCATTGATTTTTTTAGAGGTATTCTGAACGAAATGGTTTAAAATGATGGATACCTTTTGATGAATGGTTTCTGAATGTGAATCAACATAGTTTACCAACTCTCTCTTTACTTTACTCTCAGGAACTTCTACATCATCCTCTGAACTTTGAAGAACTTTAAAGTATCGTTTATAGGTTGTGTAATTCTGTAGAACATCTAAGGTAAACCCTTCGTGAATCGATTGTTTCATGGTGTAGTAATGAAACGGAACGAAGTGACCATCTTCATTCTTTCTACCAAAGAGTTCTAAGGTTTTGTTTTTCGGTGTTCCTGTAAATCCAAAGAATGAAATGTGGTTTTGTTTACCACGAGATTCAATCTCAGTTCGAATTAAATCTTCGTAATCTAACACCTCTTCATCTTCGTTCTTAGAAAGTGATTTCTTGAGGTGTTTGGAGGTTTCTCCTGTTTGTGAGGAGTGAACTTCATCTATAACTACACCAAAGGTATGTCCCTTCAATTCTGAGATTACTTCAGATACAAATGGGAACTTCTGAATGGTGGTAATGATGATATCTTTTCCTTTTTCTAAATACTCTTTGAGTTGTTTAGAACCCATCTCCACAGGATTTACTACTCCTCCTGTTTGTTCTAATTTAGATACGGTGTTTTGAAGTTGTTTATCCAATACTTTTCTATCGGTAACCACCAATATGGTATCAAACATTCGTTTGGTATCTCCATCCTTTTGATAGAGAGAGGTAAGGGTATGGGATAACCAACCAATGGAATAGGATTTCCCTGAACCGGTAGTGTGTTGAATGAGGTAGTTGTGACCAACTCCCTCTGTTTTAACTTGATTTCTAATCTTACGGATTACATCCAATTGATGGTAACGAGGGAATATCTGAATATCAAATTTCTTAATGACCACTTTCCCTTTCTGTTCATCCCATTCCTTATCTGATTCCTCAGAAATCAACACAAAGTTCTCAATAATATCTAAAACCGAATCAGGAGTAAGAATCTCATTCCAAAGATATTCTGTTCGGTAATCTCCATCTACTATTGGGTTGGTGATTTCTTTGTTGTAAGGAAGGAATTTGGTTTTCATTCCTCTGAGTTGAGTACTCATACTCACCTTATCATTATCTACACAGAAGTGAACCAAACACCGTTTGAATTTCAGTAGTGGTTCTTTCGGGTCTCTATCCTTTTTGTATTGGTTTTGAGAGTGGATGATGTTTTGTCCTGTGAGTTGGTTCTTCAACTCCATAGTGATGATTGGGATACCATTTAAAAATATCACCATATCAATAGAATTGTGGTTTCGTTTGGAGTAATGAAGTTGACGAACTACAACGAATCGATTCTCAGAATACAACTGTTGGTGTTCTTCATTCAAAGAAGATTTTGGTTTGAAATAAACAAGATTGAAACTACACCCTGAAGTACTGATTCCTTCACGTAAAGTATTGATTATTCCTCTTTGGGAAATGAACTTATCTATGGTCTTGAGAATAATGGAATCAGTTTGGGACTCCTTGAAAGTTTGAAGTTTATAGTATTCCTCTTGTTGAGTAGATTTAATGAACTGTATTACATCTTCTTCAACCAAACAAAGGTCTTTATCATATTTACTTTCGAACTCATTAGAATGAGTAAATGAATGGTGATATCCATTGTTAAGGAGTGATTTCTCAATCCACTCTTCAAATCGTAGTTCTGTGAATTTCTTACTCATCGGTAGTTACTTTTAGTTTACCTGTTACCACCTCTGAGATAAGGGATTGACGATACTCTTTTAGGAGTTCTATTCTCTTTTCTTCAATAGATATGGTATTGTCTATCAGTTGGGTTTGTTCATCTAAATGGGATACGATTTGTTGTTGTTCAGAGAGGGGTGGGACAACGAATGGATATCTACCCAAAAAGGATACTGATATACCTTCCCTTTGACCTTCTCCAACTAAACCTCTGATGTGATAATACTGTGAATCCAAATAGTAGTAACTGAACATTGGATAAATAACATCCTTAAAAATCATTCCACATAATGATTGGTTACAGGTTGTTTCTATTTCCAATATTCCAACGGTTCCTTTAGTCTTTCCTTGTCCGTTTAACCCCATCATCACAGTCCCGATGGGAAGTAATTTAGTACTTGAATTCTCAAATCCTTCTTTGGTGATTCTACCGTCTATTTCTCGTATTTTCTTTTTATTTATTTCACCTGAACTCATCCAAGGTATCGTTCCGTTTTCCCAATATTCGGGTTTAACACGAGATGGGGTTGAACCATTACTCATTTCTGAGTATTGGTAAAGTTTTCCTGTTTTCCAATGACTCGGAATCTCCCCAATCCATTCCACACCACTATCCTTCATCTCCACATTGGGATTCAATCCTTTGGTAACTAATTCATTGATAAGAGAGGTTCTTTTCTCTTTGAGTAGTTCAATCTTTCGTTGGGTTTTCTCAATCAGAGAATCAATGAGTGATGTTTTGGTATCTAAATAGGATACGATTTGTTGTTGTTCGGAGAGGGGTGGGATAATTATTGGATTAAAAGAAATTTCCGTTACAGTAATTTGTGGAATAGCTGTTTGTATAAATGGGAATAGATTTGTTTTGTTCCCTTTACAGTAATAGTATGAATATCTAGAATCTAAGTTTTCATCTTTTGATTTGGAATAAATTGTAGTTTGAGAGGTTGTTGATTTACTTGAAATTAGTTTAACGTGACCAATTGAGTTACCTCTAGCTGGTATTACAATATCACCCTCATTTAATATAAGTTTTGGGTTATTTATATAACCAAAAATTCTATCCTCCTCAGTAGCTGAGTATACAGGAACTTCTCCATTTTCAACTAAATCTTCTTTCAATATGGTAGAACCCATTCCTGAATTATAATAATAACCCCATTTACCCTTTATCCAATGACTCGGAATCTCTCCAATCCATTCAACTCCTGAATCCTTATATGAATTATACCTCTTTCTCATTCTACAATCTGATTTAAGAGGTTTTGAGATTCTTCTTCTAACTTCAGTAAGTCATTGGTTATCTCCTCAGAAGAACGAAGAGGTTTGTATTGGTAGAAGTATTTGGTAAAGTTAATTTCATATCCCACCTTACTCTTCTCTAAATCAATCCAAGATTCAGGTAAATGTGGTTCTACCTCTCTACTGAAATATTCTTCAATATCTTCAGTAAGGGGTATTCGTTCACTATCTCTTAATTTAGAATCAGGTTTGGGTGTTCCAACCTTCTTTCTAACTACTTCACCATTCTCTTTGAGGGGTTGTTCTATGGTTACTTTAGTGTAACCGAAAAACTCATTATCAAAAATCTTAGAGATATCAGATTCTTCAAACTGAGTGTAGGAGTTTAAAATCTGTTGTATTTGTTCTTCATCAATATACTTTCTCTTACTTCCTAAACTCTTCTTCATTGTTTTATGAAGTGAAGAACCATCAATGAGTTGAACCTTTCCTTTTCGGTTTGTTTTCTTTTTATTGGATACAATCCATATGTAGGTAGAAATCCCTGTATTAAAGAACAGAGAGTCAGGTAATGATACAATACACTCCAACCAATCGTTCTCAATAATCCATTTACGGATTTCAGATTCACCACTACCACTATCTCCTGTAAACAAAGGAGAACCATTGAATACCACTCCAATACGAGAACCTTCGGGTTTCATTTTGGATATCATATGTTGAAGGAAGAGTAGGGAACCATCAGATACCCTTGGAGTACCTACTGAAAACCTACCCATTGGATTTGTAGATTCTTCTTTAATAAAATCTTTCTCAGATTTCCAACTTACCCCAAATGGTGGGTTCGTTATCATATAATCAAACTTTCTCCCTTCGTGTTGGTCATTTGATAGTGATGAACCCAATTTGATTCGTTCGGGGTCTTCTCCTGTAATTAAGAAATCAGATTTACAAATGGAGAAGGTTTGTGGGTTGAGTTCCTGACCGTAGAGTTGGAACATTACATCATTGGAGATATTCTCATTCACCCATTCTTTACCAATGGTAATCATACCACCTGTTCCACAACAAGGGTCAAAAATAGAACGGATGATACCTTCACCTTTAAGGTTATCTTCATCACCACTAAACACCAATGAAACCAATAATTTCACGATATCTCGTGGAGTATAGTGTTCCCCACTCGTTTCGTTACTCATCTCTGAGAACTTACGGAGTAGTTCCTCAAAGATTGAACCCATTGTATGGTTATCTACTTTGTTGGGGTGTAAATCAACCTCCGTAAACTTATCTATCAGAGAGTAGAGTTTCTTATTCTTAATGAGTTTCTCAACGGGTTTATCCAATTGGAAATTCTCTAATATTTGATGTACATTATCTGAATATCCATTAAGGTAGTTTGGAAAATTAATCTTCAAACCATTTGGGTCAGATTTTAAACGAGTTAAATCGTAGGGTGAATAATTGAAGAAGTTCAAACCCGTTTTTTTTCTAATAATTGGAGTTGGGTCATCAATACCACTTTCCAAAAGTTCATTGTATTGTTTTACCACCTCATCTTTGTGAGGTTCTATCAAACAATCTAATCTTCTCAGTACTACAAATGGTAGGATTATATCTCCGTATTCATGTGGTTTAAATAAACCTCTTAATTCATCATCACAAACCCTCCATATGAAGGATGATATTTCTTGGTGGGTACTCATATTCAATTTTTATTTGAGGAACAATATAGTCAATTTAAAGTGTTTGATAAAATTTCATTTAGTGTAAAATATGAAACTCAAAAACATATATACGATTCACAATCATAAGAATTTGAGTATTAAAATATAATAATGTAATTTTAGTATCTAAAAAAATTTTAATGAAAATAGGTCTTTATTTAAGAGTATCAACTGAAAATCAAAAAAATAACACCTCTTTAAGTTATCAAAAAACTTTAGGTATAGATTTCTGTAAGAGAAGTAATTATGAATACGAGATTTTTGAAGATGTTGAGAGTGGTGGAAAATATAATAGGTTAGAATTTGATAAATTAAAAGAAAAAATTAAAAGTAAAGAGTTAACAGGAATTTGGGTATATGATAATGACCGTTTAAGTCGTAAAATGGAGGTTGGTATAAAAATTAGTGACTTAATTGTTGAAAATGATTGTAGGTTGTTTGTAGGATGGGAAGAAAAAAAAATAGAATCAAGTGGTGGAAGATTTGAGTATATGATTAGAAGTGTGATGAGTGATTATGAAAGAATGAGAATAAAGGAAAGAATGGATTTTGGGAAAAAAAAACTTTTATTAGATGGAGGTAAATTAGGTAATGTAGGGTATGGTTTTAAAAGAGAAGGAAAGAATGTTGTTGTTAATATTGAAGAAGGAAAAATAATTAAAGATGTGTTTAAAATTTACAATTATAAAGTTGTTAAAAGTTATGGTAATGTCTATGATAGGTTAAAGAAAAAATACAAGAAACCAATATTAAGTATTAGTACCATTGGACGAATATTAAGAGACAAGAAATATAACGGACTTTATGAAGGAAATTTAGAAGGTGAAAAGTATAAAATAGAGTTTGACAAAATCATAGATGATGATATTTGGAAAAAAACACAGTTAAAAATTAAAAAGAATAAGGGAAGTTGGAGAGGGAATGAGAAAGATTGTTTTGAATTAAAAGGTAAGGTAATATGTGAGGGTTGTGGTAATACTATGTGGGTTATTAAAAGTAATCAGTACAGATATTATACTTGTAGTAGTAAATTGAAAACAGTTAAAGAAAAAAGAAAAGAAAGTGGTGTATCATTTGAATGTTCAAGTAAAAAGAACCTATCTAATAAAATCAACATTGACAAATTAGAAAAAATTATTTGGAATAGTTTATTTCAAGTTTTACATAATAGTGAAGATGTAAAAAAAGAATACAAGAAAAGATATGATAAGGAGTTAGGATTGAAAGAAAGATTTAAAGGTAAACTCATATTTTTAAACGAAAAAAAAGAACGGATTAGTAATGAGTTTATGAAAAAGATTGAAAAATTGATTGAAATGGGAATTGATAAAGAAATCTTAGAAAAATTAAACGATAAATACAAAAATGATATTTTAGAAATTGGAACTGAAATAGATAATATTAAGTTAGAAGAGGAGAAAAGAGAAGTAAAAGATAGTATTGATGGTTATTTAGAATTAATGAAAATTGATTTAAATAATGATTTTAATATAACCAGAACTAAGGATAGGGTTAAAATAATTGATAAATACATTGAAAGTATTACCGTTAAGAGAACTGAAAAAGAGAATTATAGTATCTTATTAAAACTATTTCTTAAAGATATTGGAAAATATGAAAATGAGAAAATTGAAATATCTGAAAAAGGATTGTTTTATACATTAAAAATTAAATCTACATAATTCTAGAGTGTCTAAATGTGGTACTTCCCAAGGTTTTTTACCAAATAAATTTAACTTTTTAGGTAAAACAATTTGATGAATTATCATTCTTCTTGCTATAAAAGGAAAATCGAATTCTTTTCCATTATGAGCACATAAAACATGTTGATTCTTAGAAAAATGAGATTCTAACAACTCTTTAAATTCAGATAATATTTTATGCTCATCATAGCCAAAAAAAGATTTGACTCTGAACATTTTATTCTCTTCTAAACCTGTAAAAAAGCCAACTGAAATACAAATAATTTTACCAAATTCTGCCCAAATACCAGCTCTCTCATAAAAATCTTCAGCAGTAATTTCATCTTTTCTTTGATATTGAGTTTTTTGACTAAAGAGTTCTTTTTCTTTAGAAGATAAATTTTCCCAATGTTCTTTTTGTGGTACAGTTTCTATATCTAAAAACAAGATATCTGATAACTCCTTTTTAAAATTCATAGCATTTATTTTGATTTAAAAATAAAAAAAAGCTCTGAAAATTCAGAGCTTTTATTAAAATATGTAAAAAATATTATCTAATAATAAGTTTTGAAGTTGCTGTTTTACCACCCTCTACAACTTTTAAAATGTAAATCCCTGCAGAAATTCCAGAAGTATTCACCTCTGCTTTAGTTCCTGAAATTATAGTATTTAAAACGTTTTTACCTAAAACATTAAAAATTGAAACTTGCTTATTATCTGAACTGTTGCTAGTGATAGAAAGTCTACCATTAGTAACAGGGTTTGGATAAATTGCAAAACCTTCTATTTGACTGTTTATGGTTGATGCTGTAGCTTCTTTAGGTGTTACATCTGCCCAAGATGTAGAAATTCTTAATTCATCAACTTCTATAAAAGGAGTTTCTCTATCTGAATCTTGTCTTAAAATAAATAAATTTATAGAATTAGGTGGGTTATCATCTGTTGAGCTTAGAGTAACAGCAGGTGCAGTTCCTCCAAAAGTAGATACGTCAGGATTAACCCAGGTACTTACTACTTTTGTATCCATATTATAAGCCATAACTACAAATAAAACATCATTTAAATTGTATGTTACAGATGTAAAAGTTGGATTAGAAGAAACATGTCCAAATCCAATATCAAATGTAGATCCACTTGTATCTGGATTTGGTCTTACCCAAAATCTTGCATCATATCCACTCGTACTTCCTGCTAATGCAGCAATATAGCCACCATCAGTTGTATCTGGAGTACCATTTGTTTGAAAACCAGTTATTTTTAAAAGAAAAGAGGCATAAACTGTACCAGAGTTAATATCCGAAAAACTAGTATAAGTTTCTGAACCAGATTCACTAAAAGTTACTTTATTACATGTAGAAGCTTTTAATCATGTATAATTTAAACTTCCTGCAGTTACTAACATATCATCTCCAGAATTTAACTTTGTCCAAGAAACTTGGTCTCCTAAATTTGCTGCGTCTGCATAGTCGAAATCTTCTTCTATTGGAAAAGCAATACAGCTAGGACTAGAAATATTTCTTGTTAAATCACAACTACTTCCAGTTCCTCCAATTACTTTTACTGTAAAATCTGTTCCCTCTGGAACACCAGTAATTGTTATAGTTCCTGAAGCACTTGTACTAGGGTTATCACCTCCAATAGTACCAACATCATTATTATTACTATCTTTTGCAGTAATGGTATAAGTTGTAGTATTACCAGCTGTAAAATCTATACTAGTTGTATATGTGTCTGTACCAGATGTTGAAGTTTCACATGTTGTTAATATAGTTGCTAATTGAATATCACAAGGAAAAATAACTGAAAAAGTAACAGACTGTGTAACTGGTGTACTTAAAGAATTACCTGAGTTATCTACTAATTCAAGAGTTAAAGTGTAAGTATTACCAGCAGCTACAGTTATATTTGGCAAAGTCGTTGTAAAAAAGTT
>Ga0228636_1000366_pt1 | contig 12184 bp, 10 predicted proteins | sample 45DmetaG_FD_182709 | JGI IMG/M metagenome (GOLD analysis project Ga0228636, IMG submission 182709) | Seawater microbial communities from Monterey Bay, California, United States - 45D | ecosystem: Environmental > Aquatic > Marine > Coastal | place: USA: California | collected 2016-11-03 | reverse complement strand
TTTCTATGTGGCTTGGTGTGTCAAAATCTAAAAAATATTTATTAGATAAATAATTTCTTCTGACTGATGTTGAGGGAGAAAAAGTAACAAAAGCAACATCAGTCAGTATTATTATAATACATTCACGGTATTGAATAATTGAATACATATCAAGAAAAAAATTATCAAGTTGATAGTAATGTTTGATTTTAAATAGACTCTAATTTTAAAATTGGGCGCTCAAATTGTAATGCAATATACCATTTATTGGTCAAGTTTGAATTGGCAGTTTTAATGCTAATGTTGCAATTTAATAATACTTCAAGGCTACAAATCCACTGTTAACATAATTCCACTATTGACTCTCAACAAATTCAGACCAATTTTATAATACAAACTGGGAGAATTTTTATGATACAAGGTCTTAAATTAACTAAAGTAAGTATGGCAATAATAGTTTTATCAAGTCCTTTGTATGCACAGGAAAATTTCCAATCAATTAACTTAGCAGGAACAGTCATTGCGGAAAATGAATCAGGTTTATCATATGAAGCCCAAGGATGTATTACCGAGGTTTCACAAGAAGCTGTAAATTCTGGCTTAGCAATTAAAGATCAAGTGTTAGTCAGATTAGATGACAGAACAAGTCAACTCGCGCTCAAGTCTGCCCAAGCACGTGCAGGTGACTTAAAAGCTGCCGTTGAAGAAAGCGAATTTTCTATAACAGTTGCAAAAGCAGATTTATCACGCTCGAAAGAAGAATTTGAGTTTGTGTTACGCGAATTTGATAGAACAAATGTTTTATTTAAACGTGGTTTAGTAAATGAAACAATGCTTGAAACTGCTGAACGCAAAAAGTTAAATGCCACATTTTCTGTAGAACGTGCTGAAGAAGCCTTAATACGTGCCCACTCAAGAAAGTCACGCGCTGACATTGCAAACGAAATAGGACAACTTGAAGTTCAATCAAGAGAACTTGACCTCGAAGATCTGACGATGCGTGCACCATTTGATGGAGTGTTGTTAAATTTTGAGCCAAATGTAGGTGATTGTGTATCACGTTGAACATTAGCTGCACAAATATATGCACCAGAGGCTAAGATTGTTGAAACTTTTGTATTCGTTGATCAACTTGTGATTGCAGATTCAGTTGGTGTGATAGTAAACAACCCTGTAAATGTAATCCGAGTAAATGGTCAAATATGCCCCGGTACTTTTTCTGGTGTAGAGACTGAAGCAAACCTCGAAAATCAAAATGTAAAAACAACAATTGATTTAAATGAAGCCTGTGCACGATCTATGTTCTTAAATGAAGCTGTTGAGATCGAAACTCTGCCTAAGGCAAAATAACTCTGATCTATGAAATATTTCTTTTGGGTGGCTGAGGGTTATTTGCAGGATTTGAATCTATGAGATTTATTTCAAGTAATTCCTGATCATCAATTTCCTTGAGATGGCTCTCAATACCTGTTGCTAATTCTTTTTCATAAATTTGATCATTACCTAAATAAAATGCAAAAGACTTTAAATGCTTAGATTTTTTTAATGGGTCTTCAATAGTTGATTTAGTCCAATGATATAGACCATATTTCTCAATTCCATTTTGTTCAGCCTCATCACAATATTCTTTAAATGCTTCAAACGTGCAAACAAGTGACATGTTATATATATCTGCAATCGTTTTTAATTTTTTTGAAAGACTTTGCTTTTGCTTGCTTCTAAGGTCTTCAGATATATTCTCCGTAACTTTTATACGAATTTGATATAGCCATTCAGACATTGATTTTACCCCACAATTGAAACATATTCATTATATAGCTTTGCTTACACTTAAATCAAAATGACTTAAATTAAATCCACTCAGAATTATTGGGTGTCTACATAGAGTATAATAAAAAATGTTTGAATCTTTTTTTCCAAAACCAAAACTATTCTTTAGTTCACTCTTAATATGGATAATCTTTTTGATTACCATTTGGTACAGTATTGGTGAAAACCTTGGTACATCTTTAGGATTTGATTTAAGCTCTAAAGATCAAGTAATTGGTTTAGGTCACTTTATAACATCTGAATTTTTATGGTTTGATTTATTTTATCTTATTGGAACTTTAATTTTTTACTTTGCCTGGCGTAGATATAATTCCCATTTTTGGCAAAACTGGTCAATCTTGGGTTCAGCATTATTAATCTATTTATCCTATGCTTCAGTTCAAGTTTCAGTTATTATAAATGCCTGGTACGGACCATTTTACAACGATATTCAAACAGCTCTTGGAGGCACTGGAGAGATTACAGTTTCCAAGCTTTACAGCCATTTTATTATTTTTTGCACTATAGCTTTTCCGTACATAGCATTCATAATTGCTAATAGATTTTTCACCTCACATTTCATATTTCGTTGGCGAACAGCAATGAACGAATTCTATGTATCTCGATGGAAACAGGTTCGCCATATTGAGGGTGCATCACAACGTATTCAAGAGGATACAATGAGATTTGCGGCCATAATGGAAGGACTTGGAGTTGCTTTTGTAGACTCAATTATGACTTTAATTGCATTTCTTCCTGTACTTGCCGCGTTGTCTGTACATGTCGAAACATTGCCAATTTTAGGTGCAATACCATATCCATTGGTCACACTGTCAATTGTTTGGTCAATTTTTGGCACATTAATACTTTTATTTGCGGGAATAAAGTTACCTGGGTTAGAGTTTAGAAACCAACGTGTTGAAGCTGCGTTTCGTAAAGAATTAGTGTTGGGAGAAGATAATGAAGATAGTGCACAACCAATTGCACTACGAGATTTATTTTCTAATGTAAGACGAAATTATTTTAGAATATACCTCCATTACACATACTTTAATTTATTTAGATATATGTATATCCAAGCTGACAATGTTATTGCGTATGTGTTCTTAATTCCAACAATTGTATCAGGCAGAATTACGCTTGGAATTATGAACCAAATTTTAAGAGCTTTTGGTCAAGTAGCGTCATCATTTCAATTCTTAGTGTCTTCTTGGACAACTATCATTGAGCTTATATCTATATATAAAAGGCTAAAGGCTTTTGAAGCTGCAATTAATGATGAACCACTTCCAAAAATTGACCGAGATTTTGTTGAATATGGTTCCAAAGAAATCTAATGCAATTAAGTTTTGTTACTAGAAACTCTGCTTTAAAAATCTGCAACAGCTATAGAATCCATTATGGTTGGGTAATGGTAGCACTCGCATTTTTTTCAGCATTATTTGCAACAGCATCAGTTGGAGTGCCTAGTGTTCTTATAGTGCCAATGTCAAAAGATTTAGGTTGGTCAATTGGTGAGATTGCAGCTCCTACTGGATTAAGGTTGGCATTATTTGGATTGTCTGCTCCATTCGCAGGAGGATTAATGCTTAAGTATGGTCCCCGAAAAATGGTTGGGTTATCCGGCATTGTTTTAATTATTGGTTTAATAATTTCAATACTTACAACACAAAAATGGCATCTATGGCTTGGAATGGGGATCTTACTTGGTATTGGCCCAGGATTAACAGCTATGCAATTATCATCAGTAGTTGCTTCAAGATGGTTTAATCAAAGACAAGGTTTAGTTATTGGTTTAATGACTGGGGCAACGGCTACAGGAACGCTGATTTTTATGCCATTAGCAGCTACAATTAGTGATTTATATGGCTGGCGTGCTGCTATGGCTATTCCGACTATAGGCTGTGTTTTAAGTATAATTTTGTTTTACCTTTTTGCTTGGGACAGGCCTGAACATATTAGTATTCCGCGTCTTGGTGAGACTGAAGTTGGGAAAGTACCGGAGCCATATACTGAAAATTTCATATCCCTTTCTTTCAAAGCATTATTTATTGGGATGCGCACAAAATTATTCTGGATTTTAGCACTCACATTTATGATATGTGGGATATCAAGCTTTGGTTTAACTCAAGCCCATATTGTACCATTCTGTGGCGACCTCGGGGTTCCATTTGCAGCCGCTGCTTGGCTACTTGCAGTAATTGGTGTTGCTGACCTTATTGGAACTACAGGCTCTGGCTGGCTAGCAGATCGATATGATAACCGGTGGTTACTTACAATTTACTATGGCTTTCGTGGTGTAAGTTTAGTTTGGCTGGTAAGTTCCGACCCATCATATGCTGCATTAACAATATTTGCAGTAATTTATGGATTAGATTTCATTGCAACTGTTCCACCTACAGTGAAACTCACCATAGGAAAATTTGGTAGAGAAATTGGACCTGCAATTTTTGGTTGGATATTTGCATCACACCATGTAGCAGCAGGACTAATGACTGTAGGGGCAGGTGTTAGCCGCGATTTTATAGGTAGCTACGTACCCTCTTTCTTGTTTGCTGGAATAACTTGTTTTATCGCTGCAGCAAGTTTCTATTTTGTAAAAAATAGGGATATGAAATCAAGTAACATTTAAGCGCCCTACTCCTGCACTTCTCGACATTATTCTAACAATAACACTGATTGATATAATTATTAATACAAGGGCCAGTGTGACTGCACTAGAATGTTGGGCCATATCTTGTTCCTGATAGCTAAATATCAGGCCAGTCAGAACCATATTTCCAGGGGAAATTAACAAAATTATCAAAGACAATTCACGCATGGCTGTAATAAATGTCAATAACATACCGGCAACAAGGCCGCTCATTGAAAGTGGTATAATAATGCGCAGCATTCGTCTAAACCAACCAATACCTTGAACCCGAGCTGCCTCTTCTAAAGACTGATGAATCTGTAAGATAGCTGCAATTCCAGTTCTCGATGTAAATGGTAAATTTTTTATAACTGTTATTAAAATCAAAATTGTAAACGTTCCATATAAAGCAGGAATTGGCCCTATGCTTGTTGAGAACATACCAATATAAATTGCTCCTAAAGCAATTGAAGGAAATATATATGGAGCAAAAGCAATTGATTCTAGCCATTTTGATAATCTAGCGCCACGACCTCTTACTACAGCATAACCCACAAGTAGTCCCAAAATTCCATTAAATATGGCTGCTGCAAATCCCAATTTAATTGAATTAAAGAGTGCACCTAAGATACCACTGTTATGAATAATTCCAGGTTCACCATACGCCAGGCTCACGTCACCCTGACCTTTCCAAAAATACGTGGTTAGATTTGATAAACTATAATCTCCTGGAATTAAAGTTAGAGACTCCCAAAGTAATAAGATCAAAGGCAAGGCAACTGTGATACAAAGAAATAAAATAAGAAGTATTGTGACTGGCCATCGCATTTTTCCAAGATCGCTTTCACTCTTTCTAAATCCTTTTCCTGTCATTGTTACATAACTTTTGCGTACACCAATAATTCGACTATTAATCCAAATAAATGAGATAGCTAGAATAATTAAAACCAGTGCTAAGACAAACGCATCACCCTGATTTCTAGCATTTATTGAAGCATATATTTGTGTAGAAAAAGTAAAAAATCGCACGGGTAAACCAAGCAATGCAGGGGTGCCAAATGTACCGAGAATTCTAATAAATGTTAATACAATTGCTGACCCAATTGCGGGCATTAATAAGGGCATAGTAATAACACGGATACGCTTCCATTTACCCATACCACTTGCTGCACCTGCCTCTTCAAGCTCGCTATCTACTGTAGCTAAAGCCCCTGATATCAATAGATATGCATATGCATAGTAATGCAGTGCTAGTGTAATCACTATTGGAAAGAATCCATAAGCCACCCAATCTGGAGCTTGGATGCCAGTTAAATATGTCAGCAGTCCCTCTGAACCACCTATGCGATCATTTTTAAATAAACTTAGCCATGCTATTGCCATAACCCATGATGGCATCATGTATGGTATTACAAGCATACCACCAAAAATACCTTTAAAATATACATTGGTTCTTACCATTAACCAAGCAAGGCAAAACCCAACCGTTAATGCAATTGTGGTTACAGCTAAACCCATTTTTAAACTGTTAAGAAGCGGTTTGTAAAAGAGCGCTGCGGATATAGGCTGATTAAATACTCGGTCCAAATGAAAAAGAGTGAACTCACCAACTACACCATCTGGCTTATAAGAAAGATCATAGCTTTGAAACGTTAAGGCATCTTTAATAATTTGCAATAAAGGCACCAATACCACGAAGCTTAGGAAACAGAGAGCTAATAAACCAATGATCAGTTCAGGCCTATTTTTTAGTCTATACGATTGATAAAAAATATTACGAATAGACCACATACTGGGTTTGTTTTTGACCGATGATAATGACATCATTCTAACCCACTTTATTTCGTAGATTTTCCAGCGTTTCAGGGTCAAAAAAACTTAATGAATCAAGTTCAAAATTAACCCAAAGCCTTGAATTCTCAGGTAACGTGATAAAGCCATTTTGTAGTATTGTAAGAGGGATATCTCCTGCTTTTACTTCTATAATTGTATTAGCGCCAGTTGGTTGAATAATTCCTGTTATGACTTCTTGCCAGCCCTTTTTTTTAGTTTCGGATACTTCAATTTTTTCTGGCCTTACTCCAACAATTAAACTTTCCTTATTGTTTGCAATATTACTAGGTAACGAAATTTGAATTCCACCACATTTAATGATGCCATTATCAATTTTACCTTCAAATAAATTTATACCAGGATCTCCAATAAACTCTGCTACAAAAATATTAGCTGGGTGGTGATAGATATCATATGGTGAACCTTCTTGCATAATTCGACCTTCATTCATGATTATCACTCTATCAGATAAAGTTAGGGCTTCTATTTGGTCATGTGTAACATAAACAGTCGTTGCATTTAAATCACGGTGTAGGCGTTTCAAACTAGCACGCATTTCTGTTCGTAATTTTGCATCTAAATTAGATAAAGGCTCATCCATGAGTAGAATTGTCGGCCTTAGAGCAATCAACCTTGCTACTGCAACTCTTTGTTGTTGCCCGCCAGAAAGTTCAGACGGGTAACGCTCTGCATATCCTGTAAGCTGAACCATTTCTAAAGCATTCTTTAAACGGTTTAAAATCTCATCTTTTGATATCTTTTGCTCTTTCAGCGCTAAAGTAATATTTTTTGCAACTGTCATATGCGGCCATAATGCATAACTTTGAAATATTAGTCCAAGATGTCTTGCCTCTGGTGGAATAACCACACCATCATTACGTGAAAAAACAACTCTATCATCTAATTTTATCATCCCTTGGTCTGGCTCTTCTAAACCAGCTATCATTCGAAGAGTCGTAGTTTTACCACATCCTGATGGCCCAAGTATTGTTAAAAATTCTCCAGGTTCAACTGTGAGGTCGAGGTTTTTAACCACGACCTCTTTACCATAGGACTTTACGATCCCGTTGAGAAGTATTTGTCCCATTTAAGCGTCCCTTATTGGCTTGAGTAGATCATCCAAAAATCACGCAATTTAGGCCCCTGTTCCCACATAAATTTAGCAGATACATTCCAACCCTTCATTTCATCCCAAATTTCACCACCTTGCGGCAATGGGACATCACTACGTGGGCTAACTGACCCTGCATCATGATATGGGGCTAAACCTTGAAGTAAATCAAAGCTTGCACCTTCAATATATGGTTTATCAAGTTTTGTATCGAGATTGATGTCAGTGCTTCCTAATAAATAAGCTATTAATACTTTTGCAGCATTTGGATTAGGAGCATGTGCGCCAATTGACATAAAGTTAGGGTAAACAAGTCTAGCAACTGGATCCAGATCAGATACGATTGCATTTACATTTCCCTTAGAGTCATTTCGTGAAATATATGTCATATTTCCCATCGCAATCAGTGCATCATCTTGCCCAGCTTTACCCGCAGCATCTGCCAGCTTAGAGCCTGACTTATATATAACTATATCATTCTCTAACATTCTCTTAACGAATTCGTACCCAGCATCTGGCACACCATCACTTAGAACTATATCTTCACCAGTTAGCCTCTTATAAGCTGCTGCCATTTCCTCTGGTTCTTGAACTAATGTTGCAAGACCCATTAATGAAGATCCCGATGACATTGGATTTTTTATACCAACACGCCCACGGTATTTTTCTTGAGTTAATTCCCAAACGTTGCTTATTGGTGCACCGTCAGGATGTACTCCAGTGTTATAGAAGAATACCATGGCTTCATTAACACGGATTAATAATGGATCACGGTTTTCTGATGGAATTCGATCTACGTAATGCGAAGGAACGTAATTAAAAATTCTGTTTTTTCCTAAAAGCTCATACATCACCTGGCCTGAATTGCCCGTTGTAATAACATCAGCTGTAAAAATACCTGCATCTTGTTCACGCACTGTTTTCTCAATCGTTTTTACTGAACCAAGATCATAAACTGTTAACTTGATTCCAGGATAAAGAGCTTCAAAATGATCAACCAATTTTGCAATTCTTCCAGAAGCTGTATAAACAGAGACCTCACCCTCTTTTTTTGCTGCAGCAACAATTTCATCCCAATTTTCTTGGCCAGTAGCATGAGACCCTAGTGAATTTTCCATCAACCATGCATCAAGCTTTGCTGATATTCCATCAGCTACAGAAAATGTTGCCGTTGTTGAAAACAAAGCAATTGCAGCAGCTTTTGAAAGTGTTTTTAAAAGATATCGTTTTGTTAACTTCATATTTAACTCTCCCTAATTTTTATATTTTTTTGTGTAATTATATCGAACACTAAATCGTTTCAGACATCAATAACGAATGTTCGTTTTTATTCTATATTGCTTATATATTCAGAAAATATTACTTATATTTTTAAAATAATAAATTAAGATACGTGATAAATATATTATTATGACTTTAAAAATTGAAAGTATTTTAGAAATATCTAATAAATATGATGCAATTGTATTTGATCAATATGGCGTTTTGCATGATGGAAAAATTCCATATCTTGGCGCAATCGAATGTCTAAGTACTTTAAAAAAAATTGGCCTAAAGTTAGCAGTTCTTTCAAACTCAGGAAAGCGAAGTAATCCTAATAAAAAAAGAATTTCAGATATGGGATTTAATGCATCATTTTTTGAAAACATTATGACAAGCGGTGAAGCGCTTTGGGGTGATGTTGCTAATGAATTCATTGCGGAGAAAAAGTTCTTTCCTATTGAGCGCAATTTCGGTGATGCTGAAGATTGGGCAAGTGGATTGGATATTTTACTTACAAATTCAATAGACTCCTCTGAAGCTGTTTTATTAATGGGCATACCAGATGGAGATGGTCTTCAAGAGTGGCAGGCCATATTAGAAAAAGCTATTAAGTTAGGACTACCTTTATACTGCTCTAACCCAGATCTTTTAAGTCCACGTGCAGATGGAAAGTTGATTACTGCAGCAGGTGCTTTAGCGCATCATTACATTAAATTTGGAGGTAGTGTAACATTTTATGGAAAACCTCATAAACAAATTTTTAAAAATTTACAGAACCTACTTAAAGTCAAAAACATTTTAATGGTTGGCGACAGTTTAGAGCATGATATTCTTGGTGGAGCTAATATTGGATGGGATACATTACTTATTCAATCTGGTATACATGCACCAGAATTTTCGAATGGAAATCATCCAATCGTATTAGAAAAGTTAATTAGTATGAAAAAATGTAAACCGCCTACATTTCTTATTGAAAGTGTAAAATGAACGTGAGAATAGAAAATTGAATAAATCAATTATATTTGTTACAGGCCTATCTGGCGCGGGTAGATCAGAAGTCATGAAAGCTTTAGAAGATCTAGATTTCTTTTGTATTGATAACTTACCACTGGAATTACTTCATAACCTCACTCAACTTAACAGTCCTTCTACCGAAACAGAGCAACGCTTAGCAGTGTCTTTAGACGTCCGAGGAAATAATTTTTTTACTAAATTTCTTTCAACAATTGATAACTTAGAAAACTCTACGTCACCACATACTATTTTATTCCTTGACTGTGCAGATAATGTATTAGTTCGACGTTACTCTGAAACCCGCCGCCGGCATCCAATACATGCTGCTGATAGCTTGCTCGAATGTATATCTAAAGAACGCGGTATGCTTTCAGAAATTAGAGCACGTGCCAATTTTGTTCTTGATACCTCATCTATGAAAACTCATGAGTTACGTAATCGTATAGGTAAATTAGTTTTGAATCGAGATGTAAACTCTGAGATTATTTTAAATGTGATGAGTTTTGGATACAAAAACGGTGTACCATTAGATGCAGACTTTATGTTTGATGTTCGTTTTCTTGACAACCCTTACTATCAATCTGAATTACGAACAAAAACCGGTCTTGATATTGCAGTATCTGATTATGTATTTTCTCAATCAGAAGCTAGTGAAGTGGTTGAAACCATTTCAAATTTAATGAAACATTGGATACCCTTACATTCACAAGCAGGTAAAACATCCCTAACTATCGCAATTGGCTGCACTGGAGGTCAACATCGATCAGTTGCGATAACCGAAAGGTTATCTCAAATCTTATCATTAAAATTTGACTCAGTTACTGCAATACATCGGGATCTCTCAAATACATGACATGGACATCAAATAATTGGTGTTGCAGCAGTTTCCATACGCAAGAACAAATCATCTTTTTTCAAAATTGTCATCATTAGAGTTTCTTTGGTACCACTAGCAAATTTATTGAGCTGATGAATAATTAATATCCCATCATTCTCATAAATAGATTATCTATGATCAATTTTTTCATTTTTCATAATGTTTTTAAAAACTCAACTGACATTTTGATTTTATATTTCTCTTCCATTTAAATAAAAATAAAATTCAAAATTAGGGTAGTATAAATCTAGTAAAGCTTTTGCATCATTATTGTTCCAGGCATTTTCCTATTTATCAAAAAGTAATAATATTTTCTCTGTTCGTGGTTTCTGGTATAATTTATTTTAACGCCCTAGATAAAAATGCTTTTGTCTCTACTCTTTTTGGATGAATAAAAATTTGTTTGGGAGATCCCTCTTCCACAACTTTACCATCTTTTAGAAAACATATTTTGTCTGCAGCTTGGCGAGCGAATTGCATTTCATGGGTCGCTAGAACCATGGTCATACCTTGATCTTTTAATTGTAACAAAACATCTAAAACCTCACCTACAAGCTGCGGATCCAATGCTGAGGTAATTTCATCAAAAAGCATGACTTCAGGTTTCATTGCTAAAGCTCGAACAATGGCTACTCTTTGCTGTTGGCCTCCAGATAATTGATCGGGATAATTATGCATTCTTTCAGCTAAATCGAAACGCTCAAAAAGCATTTCAACTTCAGAAGTAAGTTGTATTTTTGATAAATTTTTAATTCGTTTAGGCGCCAAAATAGCATTTTCAAAGGCAGTCATATGAGGGAACAAATTAAAACTTTGGAATACCATACCGATTTTTGATCGGACACTTTGTGGATTTAGACCCGGTAATGAGATGTCTTCACCATCTAAAAATATCTCACCATCTTCAATTGGTTCAAGTAGATTTATACATCTAAGTAATGTTGATTTTCCAGCTCCTGAAGCACCTATTAAGCAAACCATCTGCCCCTGATCAACATTTAGATTTATTCCATCACAAACAGTGTTATCACCAAAACGCTTTACAACGTTATGTAGCTCTAATTTAGACATTATCGTCTCTCACGCATTTGTCTTGCCATCAAATAGTCAGCATATCGTGTTGCAGGTATCGTAACTATTAAAAAGATTATTGCAGCACCTACATAAGGCGTGAAATTGGCGAATAAAGATTTGTATACACCAGCCTGGCGAAAAATTTCAACTGGCCCAATGAAACTTAACAACGAGACATCTTTTTGAAGGGCAATTAACATATTCATTTGTGATGGAACAACATTACGTATTGCTTGAGGTAAAATGACGTCTCTCATAACTTGCCTTTCTGAAAGGCCTAACGAAAGAGCAGCAGATCTTTGACTTGGATGCACACTGTCTATTCCGGCACGAAAAATTTCTGCAACATAAGCAGAATATGTCAAGATTAAAGCTAGAGATCCCCATATAAATGGAGAATTCCAAGGTCTTGGAAGACCCAATCCAGGTATTCCAAATCCAATTAAATAAACTGTTAAAATAACAGGAACACCACGGAAAATATCTGTAAATGCAGCTCCAAAAATGCGAAGTGGAAATAAAGCAGGTGATTTTGCATCTCTGGCAAGTGCTATCATCAACCCTAAAACTGCAATTGCAGGCGTAGACCAAG